>ERZ1066116.145-NODE-145-length-37119-cov-13.764003_pt1 | contig 37119 bp, 24 predicted proteins | sample MGYA00382763_ERZ1066116 | MGnify/ENA primary metagenome ERZ1066116 (study PRJEB33369, sample SAMEA5778346) | biofilm metagenome | biome: Industrial cooling water; feature: Water cooling tower basin; material: Biofilm | place: United Arab Emirates | collected...
GAGTAGGGCCTCCTGCGCACGGCTTCGGTAAGCTGTCCACCTTCGTCATAGCCCACATAGCCGGGAGGCGCACCTATGAGGCGGCTCACGGAGTGGCGCTCTTGGTACTCACTCATGTCGAGGCGCACCATGGCGTTTTCATCGTTGAAGAGGTAATCGGCCAGTGCCTTTGCCAGTTCGGTTTTTCCCACTCCGGTAGTTCCCAAGAAGATAAACGAACCTATGGGACGCTTGGGGTCTTGCAGTCCGGCACGGCTCCTGCGCACGGCATCTGAAATGGCCTGTATGGCTTCCTCTTGTCCGGCCACTCGCTTGCCCAATTCTTCTTCCAAGTGCAAAAGTTTTTCCCTTTCTCCTTGCAGCATTTTGGCTACGGGTATGCCCGTCCATTTGGCCACCACTTCGGCTATTTCTTCAGAACCTACTTCCTCTTTCAGCATGGCTTTGTCACCCTGCATCTCACGGATTTGGGCTTGGAGCTTCACCAGTTTTTCCTCGCTTTCCTTGGTTTTTCCGTAGCGCAGCTCGGCCACTTTTCCATAATCTCCCGCACGTTCTGCTTGTTCGGCTTCTATTTTGTAGCGTTCCAGGTTTTCTTTCTCTGCACGAATGGCCTGAATCACATTTTTCTCATTTTGCCACTTGGCACGGAGAGAATTGCGCTTCTCGGTCAAATCGGCTATTTCTTTTGATAAAATGGCCTCTTTTTCTTTGTCATTTTCCCGCTTGATGGCTTCGCGCTCTATTTCCAGTTGCATGATTTTGCGCTGTACTTCGTCCAACTCCTCGGGCAAAGAATCGATTTGAATTCTAAGTCTCGAAGCTGCCTCGTCCATGAGGTCTATGGCCTTGTCGGGCAAAAAGCGGTCGGAAATGTAGCGGTGCGAGAGCTCTACCGAGGCAATGATGGCCTCGTCTTTAATTCGCACCCCGTGATGAAGCTCGTATTTGTCTTTTATTCCCCTCAAAATGGAAATCGCATCTTGCACATCGGGTTCGTCAACGGTCACGGTTTGGAACCTGCGCTCCAAAGCCTTGTCTTTTTCTATATATTTTTGGTATTCTTTCAGCGTGGTAGCCCCTATGGTGTGCAGTTCGCCCCGTGCCAAAGCCGGTTTGAGCAAGTTGGCGGCATCCATGGCTGAATCGCCTCCCGCACCCGCGCCTATGAGCGTGTGAATCTCGTCTATAAACAATATCAACTCTCCGTCCGAATCGGTTACTTCTTTAATTACCGCTTTCAAGCGTTCTTCAAACTCGCCTTTGAACTTGGCCCCGGCTATGAGCAAGCCCATATCGAGGGTGAGTATTTGCTTGGTTTTGAGGTTTTCGGGCACGTCTCCGGCCACGATTCTCTGTGCCAAACCCTCCACAATGGCGGTTTTACCCACTCCGGGTTCGCCTATCAGCATGGGGTTGTTCTTGGTTCTGCGGCTCAATATTTGCAACACCCTGCGTATCTCTTCATCACGACCTATCACGGGGTCTATTTTTCCCTCTTTGGCACGGTCGTTTAGGTTAATGGCGAATTTTTTTAAAGACTGGTATTTGTTTTCAGAATGTTGGTCTGTCACTTTAGCTCCGCCACGCAGTTCGTTGATGGCGGCTTTCAGTTGTTTCTCGGCAAAGCCCGCATCCTTCATGGCGGCAGCCACTTTGTCTTTTCCGGCTAATAAACCCAACAAAATATGCTCTACGGCCACAAATTCGTCTTTCATTTCCTTCATGTAGCTTTCGGCTTTTTGGAGCGCAAAGGCCGCATCGTTGGCCAAATAAGGCTGTGTTCCCGATATTTTAGGGTATGACTCCACAGCCTCGTTCAGCTTCGTTTCCAGCAAATTTTTATTGATATTCAGCTTTTTGAGCAGAAAGTTGCGTATGCCTTCATCGCCATCCAACACGGCCTTGAGTATATGCCCCGTTTCTATGGCCTGTTGCCCCTTGGCCATCGCCAGCGAACTGGCCTGCTGTATGGCCTCTTGTGCTTTTATGGTATATTGGTTGAAATTCATAGCTCCAAATCCCGAAGGGGATTTCTTTTTTAGTTTTTTTAAATCAATAATATTTATTTTCTCTAAGCGTGTAAACCCCAAATCTTGCCTTGATGTACTTGTTATATACTATTTATGTGGTATCATTCAAGCCCCCTTCGGGGGTTTGGGGGCATTTACTTTTCTGCAATAACGCATCCAAAGGCAAAAAACTGAAAAAATGTCATTTATTTAGGGCTAAAAATACGGGATTTGTGACAGAATGGCTTTGTTTGGCATAATATTATCCCAATCGCCTCACTATTTGCTCTTTCACATGCTTGTGAAGCAGAAGCGGAGTGAGTGCACGCCAATTTTCAATTTCCAACTCTCCGCCATAGTTTACAAACGCATCTATCCCAAACTTTCGCCATTCTCTGTGTATAAAATCTCTGAAATTGATAAATGCTATCCAGCCGTCCTCTATATCTTCAAACCACTCCTCGTAGTAGCAGTCGTCTGAACCATGAAAGTTGAAAATATTTTCTCCTATCAATATAAATTCTCTGATGCCATTGCCTATCAGCTCATCTATCAAGTTTCTTTTTAGATGCATAATATCGTTGTGGAGGGTATCGTTCCACTCGCCTATCAGCTCTATGATGCAGCACCTTTTTTTGTAATCAACATAAAGAATTTTTACATAAAGCGTTTCAGAACCTATGTAGTCCCAAGCCGGATTAATGAAATAACCATAAATATCATTGGTGAAAAGCTCGTAATTGTATTCTTTGCCATAAAAAGGCGATTTTTTATCAAGCGAAGAATCATAAAATTTATCCCAATTGTAGTGCGGTTCTATATCGTGCATGATTAGCGAAATAGCTGATTACAAAATAAAAATACAATACCTTGCTGATATTCGTTTTGTTCTAAAGTAAAAAGTTTATCATATTTGGCTCATTCCTATTTCCACTGTGCAGCATCCTATCAATATTCAACTCAAAGAGGGCAAAAAAGCATATTTCGCTTCCGATTTTCACTTAGGCACTCCCGATGCTTCTACGAGTTTTGAAAGAGAAAAAAAACTGATTCGTTGGCTCGACCAAATCAAGGCCGATGCTCAAGTCATCTTTTTTGTGGGCGATGTATACGATTTTTGGTTTGAATATAAATACCTCATTCCCAAGGGATTCATACGATTTCAAGGAAAATTGGCCGAGTTGGCCGATGCAGGAATAAAATTTTATTTTTTCCCCGGAAACCATGATTTGTGGATGTTTGGCTACTATGAAGCTGAATTGGGAGCTACTGTCTCCCGAGCGCCTTTGCGGTTCGATATCAATAGCAAATCTTTCTTTATAGTGCATGGCGATGGCCGCGGCCCGGGCGACTATATGCACAAATTGATACTAAAAGTATTTGAAAGCAGCTTTTTTCAGTGGCTTTTTTCAGTATTTCCTGCCAATTTCAGTTATTGGATAGCCAACACATGGAGCCGAGGCAGCAGGGCCGCCAATAGCAAGAAAGACGAACAGTTTTTGGGCGATGATGAATGGCTTTGGCAATATGCAAAGCAGATAGAACAAACCCAACACCACGATTTCTATATTTTTGGCCACAGGCACTTGGCTCTCGACCTCAAAGTGGGCGAAAACAGTCGCTATATTAACTTGGGCGATTGGCTAGGTTTTTATTCCTATGGCATATTTGATGGCACTAATTTTGAGTTTACAGAGTTTAAGTAGTATATTACTAATATATGGCAATTTTTCTCAACCATTTTTCTCACTTTCTTATCTCCATTTGAGGAAAATAATTTTGTTTTTTGCTACACATTAAGACATATTGGTATGAAAACCAACAAAATAAGTAAGTTATATAGATAATAGGGTGTAATTGACCTTTTCTAAGTAAAATTTATTTCAGATTTTTATGGATTAAATAAAATATATGCGTATAAGAAGCGCAGTATTAACCCATTATCATGAAATCTAATAAAATTTACTTTTCTCTTGTTTTTGTATTTTATACATTTTTTGCTCTAGCCCAAGAACAGCTCATACACCAGCCAAAGGTGTATGTGTCTAAAAGCGGCTACATTTTTTGGAACAAAAAACTACCCGTTTACCTTAAGGTGTCCACCAGTCCGGACGATACAGCCAAAAGCTATTGGGTAAAAAGTAGACTCACGGCTGCTTATGCCGATCCCTTCTTTTTCGATACCGAAGGCGAAAATTTTCTGCGTACCAAATGGGCGGTAGACAAAAAAACAAAAAAAATTGTAGAGCCTCGTGTGGAAGTGACTTGGGGTGTGTACAATGACAGCCGCACACCTCAAACCAAAATCAATTATCTCAAATCAAAATATTACGAAAAAGACCGCAGACTTTATTTTGGCAGTTCTCTCAAAGTGGCTTTCTCATCGTTTGACGAACTATCGGGAGTAGAAGGAATCTATTATTCTATCAATAAGGCTGAATACTCACTTTTCAAAGACACACTCACTTTTGACCAAGAGGGCGACTACAACATTAAGTTTTATGCTGTGGACAGGGTGGGAAATGTAGAAAAGGTGCAAGGCGTAAACATCACCATCGATGCATCAGCCCCTACAACTGAACTCATCCAGAATGGCGATTGGAACGATAATGTGGCCTCAGCACGTTCTTCGTTGAAGTTGAAATCGACTGATGCTGCATCGGGTGTAAAAAATATTTTATATTCCATAGACGACAGCAAAGAAAAACCCTACCAAGGTACGATTCAGGTAGGTGAACTAGCAGAAGGACAGCACAGCATTACTTACTATGCCACCGATGGATTGGGCAATGCAGAAGAAGCTTCGCAGTTTGATTTTTACATTGACAAAAAAGCGCCTTTGATTTCTATTGAGACTGTGGGCGATAAATATACCGTAAATGGCAAAGAATTTTCATCGGGGCGTACTCGTATAAAACTCACCGCTGTAGACAATAAATCGGGTGTGAAAGAAATATGGTATTCTATCAATGGCGAAAAATACCAGCTTTATGACAAACCTTTTTACCTATCGGGCAAGGCAGGTAATCGCAGCATAAAATATTATGCTATTGACCATGTAAATAACAAAACATCCAATTCCGATGGCAACAATATGAACATTAGCACTCCCTATTTGGATTTGACAGGGCCAAAATTAAACCATAACTTTAGCGGACCGGTGTATAAAACCCGTGATACATTATTTATCTCTCCTACAACCAAAATTTCATTATCGGCTACAGACGAAGAATCAGGTCTACAAAAGATTACTTACAAAATAAATGGGGCAGAAGAAGTAGATTACACCGCTCCCATTGTACTTGACAAAGAAGGGTATTATGAAATAGCAGAATATGGCTACGATAATGTAAACAACTCCAATCGCAAAGAATTTGCCGTGATGGTAGATACTACAGGGCCAGAGCACTTTCCTCGTTTCAGCATAGCACCACATAGCCACATCACAGAAAATGATGTAATAATCAATGTATATCCTATGCAGGTGGAAGTGTACTTGGCAGCTACAGACGAAATGGTGGGAAACCATAAAATTCTTTACAGCATAAACAACGGTCCGGAGAAAGAATATACTATGCCTATCAAGGGTTTTGAGCGTGGCAAAAGATACGATATTAAAGTAAAAGCCTTTGATTATCTCGAAAATATATCAACTTCAAACATCACGTTCGAAATTTTGAAAGGAAAATAATTTATTACATTTTCTTAACTCATTGCTGCCGACAACGTTGAATTACCCTGTGTATATAAGTGCTGTAAATACTTGAAATTGAGTAAGAATATTGAAATTAAAACTTTAATGAATGTTATTTCCGATAAGCCTAAAGATGTTACTAAAAATGAACCCTGCCAAAATATTCAGCCTTCTTGTGGCTCTGATGTGTTTTGCAGCAGCCACTCACATATCGGCCCAAGAGAAACTTAATTCGAGCCAACTTGCCGAATACGAGACTCAAGTAAGTGATTTTTTAGCCAAAGGACAAAAAAATGATGCTGTATATTATTTGAACAAAATAGCTCTGCATTATTGGGTAAACGGCAATACGGACTTGGCACTGGATAATTTCCAAAAAATAATTGGTTTGGCTAATGAAATAGGAAATACAAACGGAATAGCAAGTGCATATACGCAAATAGCATCTATCTACATGGACAAGCAAGATTACACCAAATCTGCTGAAAACTATGCCAAAGCCCTTGAATATAAAAAGAAATTGAAAACCAAAAAGCCTATCATTGAAGCCATATTTAATTATTCGGAAGCACTATCGAATGACGAACGCTACAAAGAAGCATTAAGTGTGCTCGAAGAAGCAAAATCAATGTGTTTAGAACTCAACGACCGCACGCTAACAAGAAATTGTTTTGGTCGCTTGGCTGAAATAGCCGGTAAAAGTGGTAATACCGCACTTCAAGCCGATTATTTTGAGTTCTACAAAAACTTGGAGCGCGAACTTCAACAAGAAAAAATAGCTAGTGTGGAGCGTGAAACACAGCAAAAAATTGGTGCTATAAAGCTAGAGGCCAGCTCTGCCATTAGCCAAAAAGACATGCAGCTCAAAGTAACGACAGGCGAGCTGATAGACGAACGAAAAATAAACAGAGAGCGTGAACTCGAAATTCAAAATCTGCAAATGCAGAATGAAAACCAACAATTGCGCTTACAAGAACAAGAAGCTAAGATAAAGCTGCAAAATGTGATTACATTTTCTATGGCAGCAGGCTTGATTTTGCTTGCCCTACTTGCTTTTACCCTCTACAGAGGCTATATACAAAAACGTAAATCAAACGAAGCACTATCAAGGCTCAATAAACAAATCATACAACAAGCCGAAGAAATAGCCAATCAAAACCATGAGTTAGAAAGCAAAAACCATGAATTGACCGAATTAAACATAGAGAAAAACTATATCATAGGCATTGTGGCTCACGATTTGAAAAGCCCTTTGAACAATTTGAAAGGCTTGGTAGATGTATTCCGTATACGCTATGCCTCGGAAAATCCTGAACAAATAAAATATATGGAACTCATGACCAAATCCATAGAACGGATGAAAAGTATGATAAGCCGTATTTTAGATGTGAATGCCGTAGAGCAAAAAGACCTTAATATCAACATGAAAGAGGTTGATTTGGGCGAACTTGTTCGCAGCATTGTAGCAGACAAAGCCGACTCTGCCGCCAACAAAAAAATACATATCAAAACCGAGTTTGCCGATAAAAAATTTATGGCCAAAGTAGACGATGAATTTTACTATCAAGTGATGGAAAACCTCATTACCAATGCCATTAAGTTTTCTCCTTTCGACAAAAGCATATACATAAAACTAAAAGAAAAAGAGGGCTCAGTTGTTACAGAAATCAAAGATGAAGGCCCGGGCATCCACGAAAGCGAAAAAAGCAAGATGTTCAAAAAATTCTCTAAACTATCAGCCCGTCCTACCAATGGCGAATCGTCTACAGGCTTGGGTTTATCTATTGTGAAACGCTATGTAGAAGCTATGAACGGACAAGTGTGGGTAGAAAGTGAAGTAGGCAAAGGCACAAGTTTCTTCGTAGAATTCAAGCAGCCCGAAGCTGTGGCATTAGAAACTGTGGCAGCGTAATTACACTTTTAGCTAATTTTATTTTTTGAATTACAAATATCTCAACGAAGCCCATTTCTTGCAGAATAGAATTTAAGAATAGTGTGTATAAACCCTACTCAAAATCTGTGGTGAGCTTAAAGCGAAGGATGCGCTTGTTGCCCGCATCGGCTACGTAGACCACCTTTTTCTTGTAGGTAACTGCTACTGGCGATTGAAACTGCCTCAAATCATTTCCCCTGCCGCCAAACGACACATTGATATTTTTCAAGGATGTGCTGCCCGCAGGTGGCACTACGCCTTCTAAACCCGTATCGGTAAACACATAAAGCGAGTCTTTCACTGCATCGGTAACGAACACTAGCTTGCTGCCATCGCCACTCAGGGCTACATCGGAAGGCGAAGAAAAACGCCCCGGTGTGTACAAAAATCCTGCGGCTTTGGTGGTGTCGCCTACGACCAAATCTTGATTAAGCGAGTATACAGGCGAGCCTTCTTGAATGGCAAAATTGATAAATTTGACTTTCAAAGGGTCGAAAGAACTATTGGACGCTACCACAAAATTGGGCTGAAGAGGTACTTGCTGGGTTTGCGGAGGTGTAACGAATGAAACTACTTCGACCACAGACCTGAAAAAATCATCTTTCAAACCTTCGCTCGTCACTACTTGTATGAAACCAATGTATCTGTTTAATCCTGAAAAATACAGCACCGCATCATCAGGGCCGCCAATGAGGTTGTTTTGCGACACACCCGTGCGCGACACATAAAAACTATTGTCGGCCAAAACAGCTACTCCGGTAAACTTCACAGCTGTATCGCTTACTTTCAAACTAGAATTTACATAAAAAGGATGAACAATTTTTTTATAAATATCGGCATTGCTCAGTCCGTAGCCTCCCGATTTCAAATTGAGCCTATAAATGCAAGGCAATGAATAATTTACACTATCTATTATGGTATCGAGCCTGCCAATGGCAAACAAATCCAATCTTCTGTCTTGCACCACCTTGGTCACACCTTTGATTTTAAGCCTACTGAGCTCACGCATAGACTCATCGTAGCATATTATTTCCTCTTTGCCAGCATCTACCGCATAGATGAGTTCATCAAAGCCAGTGGTAATGTCGGTGATATTGTCAAAACCAGTAATAACAGGCTGAATGGGAACATAAGAAACGGGGCGTACACTGAAATTGGGCACTTCTATGAAAGAAATATCAGTTTTATCGCCAAATAATCCTTTACAACCATTTAATAGAGATAAAAAAATAAAAAGAGATAAACCCAAAATGAGTTTTGATTTTATATAAATCCTATCTTTCATCCTTGTTTTTGGGATTGTTGAAAGTGATGCTTAGTCCAAAATTGTGATTAACTCCCAGCGCATTGGCCATAGCAAATGCATAGTTTATATGAACGATTTGATTTTTTATCACCGCTCTCAAGCCTACCCCTGCTGTAGGAATATGCAGTCCCGGAATATTCAGCCAATAGCCGGCTCTAAAAAATAAAATATCATTATAGCTGTATTCAGCTCCAAAACGCATGTTTGAGGCATTGTCGCTGGGGTGGTTGAGCTCGGCTGCTACTGCTAAAAGGTGTAAATCTTTTTTCAATGGTGTAAATGATGCTCCAAATTTGAAAACTGTAGGTGAAGCAAACCCATCGGGAGTAAATTGTCTATTTACAAAGTTGGGTACTTGGTAATTGCCACTGGCACGGGTGTTTGGACCAAAATTTTGCAAAAATACCCCAAAACGCAAGTCTTTAAAGTCTGTCTTATAAATAAAGCCGACATCTACACCCAAGCCTCTGGCTCTGTACAAATCAATACTTTCTTCCAAATATTTCACCGACATACCTAAACTAAACTTGTAAGTGAGTGCTTTGGCATAGCTCAGCCCTATGGCCATTGTGTTAAAATAAAATTTTTCCCCTGTGCCCCCCGGCATAAACTCTGTGCGCACATCCATAGCCCCCGAACTGAGATTATTAACACTGACAGCTAAAAAATCGGTCTCTCTCAAGCGCACATTTGCCGCAGCAAAACTATGGTTGATTCCCAAAGCATAAGTACGAGTAGAGGCAGCAAAACTGTGGTTTGACACTTCGGTGAGTGTAGCAGGATTCCATTGAGACGAATAAGCATCTCCTTTCATTGTGGTGATGGCTCCTCCCATAGCTATTGCTCTTGGGCTTACATCATTTTTTAAAAAAGTAAAGGAAGAAATACCCGTGCGCTGACCACCCAAATTGGGTATGAGCTGACCAAAAGAATATTGAATACTGTATACTGAATACAGGAGGATAAAAATCAATACTTTTTTAAAGCTTAAAAACATGTTATATACATCGAAAGATTTTTGATTTTATTAATTAAAAAAATTCTACATTCTACATTCTACATTCTACATTCTACATTAATAATTATAAATTAAACAGGACTCCTACCAACAACTGCCTTGGTGGCATATACCTGGCCGGATTGAAGGGTGGTGTGCCGTTGTCCTGTGGATTATTGTACTGTGGGTCGCGGTTATCAAGTGGCAACTGTTGTCCATACTCATATCCCCTGCCCGTCACGGGATTTATGACTATGGCATTGTTATTATCGAAAATATTTTTCACTTCAATAAAAGCCGAGATTACAGCCTTTTTGCGAATAGGAATATCTCTGGTTATTTTCAAATCGGCCCAAAAAACAGGGCTTCCCAATTTGGAATTAGGGTTTTCTACATCTTCGAGGTAAATAGGACGGCCATAATCTGTAACACCTGCTTGGTAGTGAGGCGTATAACGAAGTTGGTTGGTTTTTCCCAAAGCAGAAATAAAAACCCTGAAATTTTTGAGAGGAATTGAGCCAATTTTCCAAGTAGAATCGGGCACGAAGATGAAGGTAAATTTGCTTTCAAAAGGCACGTCCCACACCAAATAACGTTCTTTGTTTGCCCCTGTGAAGCCCTGTTGCTTGATTTGGAGAGAAGATTCATAGGCCGAGTTGGCTTTTCCTGTAGCCACTTGGTAAGTAGCACTCAAGGTGGTGCGTATCACATTTGAGATGCGCTGCGCAAACACGATTTCAGCTCCTCTGATTCGGGCATAATCTTGGTTGATGTAGGTCTGTTTCTCTACAAATTGCCCTGTGCGATCTTGTACCACTTGGGTAGCCTTTTTTGCATAATCAAAATAATCTTTGTAGTAGGCAGTGAAGGTAATGGCCGTATTTTTCGTCACTTGCGATTTTACACCTATTTCATAAGCAGAAATCACACTTGGTCGCAAAGCCGGATTTCCCACATCGCCCAAAAAAGAATTATTAGAATACAGTGGATTTAAACCTTGGTAAAAGAACAATGGATGCTCGTTTCGCATGCTTTGCGAGTAGTTGAAAAACAACACATTATTGTCTGTGACAGGAAATTTCACCTCTACACTTGGCAAAAGGCGAGCATTGTAGCGTTTGCCTAAGTCCACTGTTTGGTCACGATACTGGTCTCTCACCGTTTGTACCAAAGGCGAGGCCGGATTTTCTACAGCATCATCGGCATATTTGCCCAATGCCCAATAGCTAAATCTCAAGCCAAAATTGGCAATTATGCCTTTGTAACGAATCTCATCTGAGATAAACAAGCCCCCGTTTGAAGGATTTACCTTCCACACATCGCTTTCTGAACCCAAACTGATAGACGGAGTTTTTGAGCCATCGGGCAGCACAATGGGCGCACCCACCCATGGATCTTTCACATCTACCCATTGATACTCTTGCTCTTTGTGCAGCCATCCAAAAGAAAGGAAATTTCTGCCATTGAATGATGACTTGGTGAACTTATTATTGAAAGTATATTCTTGAAAATAATGGTCGTGCCAAGTGCCGGATATGCCGCCATTGTTTGCCAAACCCGGACCTGGGTTTACAAACACTACATTTCCATCGGGGTTGAAAACTGTGACAGGGTCGGTGATAATGGAAGCAGGGTCGAGCTGGCTGTCAATGGTTTCAGGTCTGAACGGGCGACCGTTGGCATCGGCTCTTAGGTTGGTAAAGAGCCTCCCCAGTGACAAATCATAATTCCAGCCTTTGGCAAAAAGATATTTAAAATTAATTGCTGTGAGGTTTGTGCGTTGGGTATAGGTAGTGGCATTGTCTAAATTTCTACTGAAATAATATTGAAAACCCGGCACTAAAGGAGCATCAAAACCCTGTACCAGCAGCGAGCGTGTATTTTGATTGATGTTCAAGCTGTGTTGGTTTGTAACGCTTATTTTCATGCCCTTGGCTATGTTGTAAGAGAGTTTTAGGGTATGAATCCAACGGTTGTCTTGCCTTGGCGCCCAAGTGCGTGAAGCAGAAAAGTCGTTGGGGTCGTTTGGATTGTCAAGCAATGAACTTTTGAGCTGATTAGCTCTAAATCGGGTATCGGGCGAGAGATTTCTATCTCCATTGGGGTAGAGTGTGTAGTCGTCAGTCAATTGAGCATCAAAAGAACTGAAATAAAAAAGTTTATCTTTCACAAATGCCCCACCTAAGTTAATATTCACAAAATCGGTGTTCCAACCCATTCTTCTTGCTTGGGAATTTTTAGGAAAAACTGCATTTACGTTGTCTGTAGTCCATCCCCCTGAAGCTCTAAACTTATTAGAACCCTCTTTGATTTTGGCTGCTACCACCCCCGAAACAGCATCGGAATACTCTGCACCTGCGTTTCCGGTAATTACGTTAACCTCTTGGATAGAGCCCGAACCCAAGCCCACACCACCACCATTGCCCGCCAAGGGGTCTACGGCCGAAATGCCGTCAACCAAATATTGTGTTTCGTACGAGCGACCACCCCTCACCAGCAAACCATCGGTGGTTTGGCTCACTCCTGGCTGTATGGCGGCTACCTGCTGAACATCGCGCATATTCATTTCCTTGATATCTTCTGCCACCACTTTAAAACTAGATTTTCCCGACTCTAAATCCACCAAGTTTTTGTCTCCTTCTATCACCACTTCGCCCAGCGTTTGCGAGGCTTCCACCATGTCTATTTTCAGTTCGGTAGGCTCTCCTTCTTTTATTTTGATACCATTATATTGCTTATCTGCATAGCCCACATAAGATATTTTGATGGAATAATCGCCCGGTTTGATGTTTTTTATTGTAAAAGCACCTTCTAAGTCTGTGGCGGCAGAATTGTAGGTACCCACAATTTGTATCGTAGCTCCTACTAGCAGTTCTCCTGTGTTTTTGTCCTTTACCACCCCTTGCAAAGTGCCTGAAGACACGTTTTTCGCTTCTTGAGCCTTAGAAAAATTAAAAAATGATACAATAAGAAAAAATGCTAAGTAGCGCATCAGTCGGCAAATTCTTTATTGAAAATCTGGTTGAAAAACAGGGTTAAATCGTCAGCCTTACCATTGCACAGGTGCAAAGGAAAAGCAAAGAAAATCATATTAGCTTTGGTATTTGAACCTTTGGTAAAAGCAGCCACGGTAGACGGCCCTAACCATTTTTTTGAGCCGTTTATCTCGTTTGTGCCTAAAAAACTACCTTCGTATAGTGGCTGAGCCAATAGTTTATGATAAAAAGGAGTAGGTGTGAGGTTTCCTATGGCCGAAACATTGAGCGCCAAGCTTGGTAAACCTTGCAATGAATTTGCCACCAAGCCCAAAATAGTAGATGCTGATGTGTTCAGCACCGCATTGCCTTGTTTTGTATATAGGCTGTCGGCTGTAGAAAATGTGTAAATAGGCGAATTGGCATCGCTTGGCAGTGAACTTTGGCTAATCAATAAGCGACCTCCGCTATTGAGATAGTTTTGGATGGCTGTAGCGGCCAACTCTATGGCTAAACTGCCTTCATATCGTCTGGTATCAGAAAACCAAAACACAGACTTGTAGAGTTTCATATATTCAAGAAAAGTGAGATTCCAGTTTCGTGGCAGATATTCACTGTTACTTCTATTAATATTGTAGATTTCGTAGCCATTGGGGAAAGTTTGGCGCAAAATAGGGTCGTAGACCAAGCGTTCGTTTACTGCAAAAAAGCCTGTCACGTTGTAGGAATCTATGATAAGCACATCTCCCTTTTTGGCTTTTAAATAAAAAAGATTGGTAGTGTCGGTATTGCTAAATTCATTGCTTATGTCTTTATTTTTTATGTAAATTTTATTTTGGGTATTCATTTTTAAGCCTTTAAGAAGAAGGCCATTGTCTGTACCTGCAAATCCGGTCAATATTTTTGCATCGGTTTCGGTGGTAGATTCGGGACTTATCGGCACTAGGGTAATAAAATTCACATTTTTTGATAAGCCTACCCAAGTGAGAGAATCAGTGCTGACAAAAACAGAATCCAAGTTCTCTGTACCATCTTCATCCTCGGCAGTCCATGAGAGAGAAAACACTTGGTGAACGGTGTCAGTAAGCGATTTTGTGCCATATACCCTGTCAAATTTGATTTCAGGAGGTGCATTTTTTACAGGCACTTCCAAGCAAGCAGGCGTAGGGTCTATTCTTTGCTCGTTGTCAATTGCCCTCACATAAAAACTGATTTTGGCATATTTTGCATTTTGAGGAACTTTGAATAAAAACGCGCTATCGGTGCGAGTGGTGGGCGACCATATTCGCTCCAACCCATTGCAAACGCCTGTATCTGAGGCTATTTCATACATTTTTATATAGCCTGATGGTGTTTCACCTGTCCAATACAGCCTTATTCTGCCGGAAAAACTGTTGGTGTCTGACAGATTGATTGCCGACAAAAACAATTTCGTTTCCGGAGGAACATTTGCCGTGGGCTCACCTGTACGGGTGGCACAAGAAAATAGGAAACAAAATATTGATATAGTAAAAAAGTACTGACAAGAGTTGTTCTTGATTTCTTCGCAAAACCCCACCCTAACCCTCCCCAAGGGGAGGGAACAGCTCAAACTCCAGCCTTTTTTGGTATTTTTCTTCACTATAATGCTTATATATGCGTTTTACTAGCTATTTATTCTCCTTTACAAATGAAATTCTTCATTCTTCATTCTTCATTCTTCATTCTTCATTCTTCATTCTTCATTCTTAATTATTTTCTTCACCACCACTCCTCCTGCAGTAGATATTTTTAAGAAATACAGCCCATGAGAAAGCCCTGATAAGTCGATAAAATGGTTGCCTGAAAACGAATCACTGTAAGCTACTCCACCCATTGAGCTTACCAGTTCTATAGATTTATCGCCCGGCAAAGAGGTTTCAACGAACACTTTGTCAAAAGCAGGCACGGGATACACCTTGAAATATTTTTCTAAACCGCCTTCGGTGCTATTTACCGTAGAGCTGCTTAGTCCATGCAAGTCGCTATTGTTGCGTGGCAAAAGCTTCATGTTTCCAAACGAGTTTTGCACTATTCCGCTGATAGAGTCCATAGAAATAGAAGTAGAAGCGATAATAACATTGCCAGACTTGCTTCTCACCACGGCTGTGTCCGGTGCATTGGCATTGGCCGTGTTGTTAAACAAAGTAGGCAAATTAACCAGCGACACGGCTTGAGAATTGATAGAAGTACTATTAGAACTGCGGCCTGTGAGCACACGAGTGCCTGGAATGAATGTATTTCTGCTAAAGCCGGGGGTAGATGAAACTGGCAAATTAGCCAGCAAACTAGGGTCTGTACCCACTCTATATTCAGAGAAATTTGAAGAAAAATCCGGATTTGTGTCTACGACAAATATTTTTTTATTGTCTTCTCCACTGAAAAGGGTAGCCAACATTCCTTCGTATTTTTCGTGAACTTTACTATTGTAAAACCCTCCCAATAGCGTAGAATTTAGTTTCACAGGAGTAATTTTGGCTGTGGTAGACAATGGAATGGGTGGCACATCGAGTTTGAGGTTTGTGAGAATGGTAAATGTAGATGCTCCGGCTTGGCGTTCGGACACTGTGCCTACCAGCTCTATTTTCCAACCTCTTTTGATATTGTTCAAATTGGAATTTCCTGCTACATCTACCAAAATTCCGGCCCATTCGTTAGCTCCTTCTTGTTGAATAGCCATGAAACCATCGCTGCTGTTGTGGTCAGCAGTCACCACACCCGTAACAGTAACTTCACGGTCGGCATAGCCGGAACGGCCATCGGCAAAAGGTGTGTATTGCACATCACGAAGTTGCAAGCCGTTTTCCCTTACTACAAAAAAGGCTGGTTTTTGACGCCCAAGAGTGGCTACGCCTGGCAAAGTAGCCGGAACACGCGGGAAAAGCGTGTACAAAGGCTGAGCCCTCGAATCCATTGATTTGATATAGAAATACACCAAATTTCCTTCTGTAAATCCCGTAGAGGGAATAGAAGCCGAAAAAGTATTTCCTTGCCTAGTCATGGCTACGTTTGTCCAACTGTCGTAGTTGAGTGTATCAAACGAATAGTATAAAGATGCTCCTGATACAGTAATGCCATTGTCTGGTGAAATGATATCGGCACTTACTGTAACCGATTCTGTGGGTTTTGGCGCAATGGGGGCAATTTTGACATTGCGAATGATGGGTGGAGAGTCGCCCAATTGGTAATGAGTAGGGTAAAACGGATGCAATTGATAGCCTTGGTCTTGTACCGTCCAGTTAATATCAGGGCAAGACACACCCACCGGAGCATTCTTAGAATGTGTAATCATGCCTCGCACTGAGCGGTAGCGTGCACCTACATTTGGCACTTGCAATCTGCCACCCCAACCGCCTAAACGAGCCGCACGAAAACGATCGTAAATTTGAATGGTGTTTCCTTGGGCGTCTTCACAAATGATTCTCACACGGGTACTGCTCGATGAATTATTGATGGATACCGGGTCGGGAGTAACATTTATTACCGTGAGGTCTCTTAATTCAACAAATGTAGCTTCCCATTTTTCACCTGTTTCAAGTACATTCACTTGGTTTGAACCTGTGTTGAGCTCGGCCACAGTCACCGTGACAGGAGCTATGCCTTCTACCGGTTGTCCGTCAATATTGGCAGGTACATTTGGCACAGAAGCAGCTTGCACTTCGCGCGATATTTCAATTGGGTCTACTTGGGTCATTCCTTGAAATGAGTTAACCACGCCTACTATGGCTAAAGAATCGCCTGCTACTGCATCCAACAAATCAAAAGGCGTGGTAGGTGTGCCTGAACTCGTGCTTTTTCTCACCATTATCCCCGAAAAAGGGCCATTACCTGCCATCAGATATAGTTCTCTTCCATTGGCATTTATCCCTGTGGTAGAACCGTTTACTGCCGGAAATGCAGTGCCACCAATAGTAGCAGCCGGAAAATTTATTTTTCCAGACATAGGCACTCTGCCTCTAAAGACTACTGTGAGGTTGTCGAAAGAAGACAAATCATCGCAATTTGAAAGGCGAGAACCTGAAATAGACTGAATCTCACGGATGGTGGTAGGTATTGGGCCATCTACTACAGCTCCCGTGAGCGGATGGGTTTGGGTTTGCGCCCACACAGAAAATGTTGCAAAGATTCCGATAAATGCGCTGGCAATGTACTTTTTCATATTCAATCGATTAGGGTTGGTTGTCAATTAATTATTTATAAATGTCACTTAGTTAAGATTTTAGCCTCATTTCGAAACATTTTAGTCTTTGGTTACCAAATAAACTCTTATAATATTTTACACTTTGTCATATAGAAATAAAATTCTTCATTCTTCATTCTTCATTCTTCATTCTTCATTCTTCATTCTTCATTCTTAATTCTTAATTAATCTTATTTCACTATCGCAAATTTCCCCGGATATGTTTTTCCTGTATTTAAGTCTTCCACAGAAAAAACATACAAACCTCTGGCTATCAACTGCGAATTTTTGGAAAGCAAATCCCACGAATGCTCTCCCCCACTGAAAACCGTTTGTTTTGGATCGGAATAGGTGTTGTACCAGCGAATATCAGCACCTGTGTATTGCTTGTTATGAGTAAATTCATCTACCAAATCGCCAGTGTAGGTAAATATTTTCACTTTGCAGTTTTCGGGCAGATTGGCAAAAGTCAACTTCCTATCTTCTTGAAATTTGCTGCCACCTTCCCACGAGGCAGTGCCATAGTAGGGATTGGGATAGACAAACGGTTGATTCTCTGTGAGGCTACCGTTGGCAGGAGTGCCGGGAAATACCCTGAATAATGCACTTGATTGAGATGATTCGAGCGATTCTAGATTTTGTTCTTTATTGCCTCTGTCAAAAGCTGTGACAGCCACCGCGTGTTGCCAGCCATTGGCTATGTTTTTAAACACATATTTAAAATGGTATTTTACAGTGTCGTTTGGAAATGTAATTGGTGTGGCCAATTTGATTGAGTCAAAACCATTGTCAAAAAATATTTTGTTCCCCGTACTGTCAAAAGAAGCCACCAATTTGAGTTGACGCTGAATATTTCTATCGTCTTGCATGTCAAAACCCAATTGTGTTTTGTAAACTCGAAAACCTTCAAAATCTCTCTGCCTCGTCACGGGGTCTACAGAAAACACAGAGTTGTTTGACCAATAGACCTCTATCGTATTTTCTTTGGCAATAATTTTTGTTTTGGGTGGAGCAGGTGGCTCAGGAAACACCCAGCGGGTGATTTTCCCGTCATTATCGGTGTCTTCGCCTGCATCTAGCCTACCATTGAAGTTGGTGTCTTCGCCATTAAACGAGCTTTGGGCGGCAACTGCATGCCTTATAAATTCAGCTCTTTGTTCTTTTGTGTCGTTGTAAGAAGGAGTGCCATCGGGTTCGGTGCTTCCAAGTACCAAGGCAAAAGTTACTTTTATACTTTCCCCCGGCTGCAAACTAGCAAAAGGCCCTACCGAGACCAAATTCGACCTGTTTCCACGCACTTTTATCTCGTTTTGCAAAGAAACCCAGTTTGTCCTGTAGTTGAGGCCCAAACGCAAACGGTCGTAGCATTGGTTGTCGTTTTGTGGACCAAACAAATCGCCACTACCCGAATTGAAAAGCCAAGTGCTGTAGTGGCATCTGAATGAAGGTGTCAGTTTAGGGTGGACAAAATCATTATTGTACTCCGCCCCTAAAAACTTAAGACCTGCATAGCTCGATGCATTGGCACTGATATTTTCTGCATCAAATTCATAAGCCAAACAAAGACTGTCTACATATTTATTTCCGCCTCCAGAATAAAAAGGCGTACCTCCCGGAGGAAATACATTGACATTGCGAATCACAAAATCGCACCAATAGCCCACATAAACACTGTCTATTCTTCGTTCGCCATTGTTTGTGATGGTAAAAGTGAGCGGTACAAAAAAATTGGCAGAGGAAAAATTCCAATTGTAAGCCTCTATTTTCACGTCTACATACAACGGTTGGCGATGGTTTGAAATCTGCTGTTGAGAGCCTGGAACAAGAATATTTTTATCTGTAAAATTCCCGACAAAATCTTGGTGTGAAACCGCATCGGTTGCATAGAATTGATTGTCTAATAATGTAGACTTTTGAACAAGTTTCGCACCCAAGTCTGCGGTGAATTCATACCCGCTTGCCCCTGTAGAATAGCCTTGTGATGAACTCACCGCTCCTGTACTCACAGCAATTGTAGACCCATCGATACGCCCACCTATCCACAAACCTCCGTTGAACAAATGCTCGATGCCAGAGCCTGTAGGGTATTCACATGAACCGAAACCTTGGGCATAAGTGCCTCTGAAACTATTTCCAATTATGCCCAAATTATTCAAAGTCATGTCTACATTTGATTGAGTAGTACGCCCATACTCTACATAACCCTGAGCCGTAGACATCATTTCTACAAAAAATAAAATCAATACAGCCAATAGCTGTTTTCTCATGTTTCTAAAAGCCCCCAAATCCCAAAGAAAATTTAAAACTTTTATAGAATCCCTTCTCGTCAAACACCTTCAGTATATATAGTCCCACAGGTAAAAATTTGGTATCTATTGCATTATTTTCGCCAGAAAGCTGAGAAATCAACAACTCCCTACCCTGTATGTCTATCAAGCTGTACCAGAGCATTTTATTGTTGATTTCAAAATAGATGAGTCCATTTTCAAACCTATACTTGATGGCGTTTTCTTGAGAAATCTGCCCGTTGTTTGTAGAAGTTAAGTCTTGCCTCACCATCACATAAAGCATGTTTGGATTCACTGTCATATTAAAAGCGGCATCTACTGAGTATGTACCCACGATAGTAACGAAATAAGTAAGCCCTCCGCCCAAAGTGAAAGTTTGCAATCCGGTAATGGTGATGCTATTTGTGGCCGTATCTTCAAAATATTTACCTGAAATAGAGGTTTGAGCACCATTTATGATTAAAGAGGAAGCTGTTTTTAAATAAGAACCAATAATCAAGCTGTCCTTTAGTGAGGCTTCATCTATCAATTGATATTTCAAATTTGGATTTATGGTAATATTAAAGCCATTATCTTCGGTATAAGCCCCCATAATAGTAGCCAAAAATGTACTTCCGGGGGCAGTAGAAAAATACTGAAATCCTACGATGGTAATGACATTGGAGGTGGTATCTCGAATATATTTTCCCGACACAGTAGTTTCGTTGCCTAAAATCTTTATGGAAGTATTTGTTTTGAAATAAGCACCTATGATTTTCATCGCTTCCCCTGTAGAAGTGATTACAGGGTCTATTCCAGTTACAGTAGTTACACTTACGTGAAACTTTGCCACGACAGGAATATGGTCAGAATTTCTGATAAGGGCATCTAGAACGCCTGAAGACACTCCTGAATTATTAGGCCCGTCATTCAGGGCTTTGTTGTAGTGCAGTCCATCGTTTCCCAAGGGTATATATGTGCCGGGCAAAAAGTTTACATGCGCTGAATCATTGTACACCGATTTGTTAAAGAGGATGTAATCAAACCTGTCGTCCATACCACCACCCACCAAGCAATTGGCCTGTGTGGCAGTAGGGCATTGGGTATGGTAAGGAGCAAATGCTGCTGTATTGTATGTGCCTGTGGGAACTGTAATGTTTCTGTCTTTATAAAAGTAGTTTCCGGTAAGTGTATTTTTTTCTACCGTGGAATAAATAGGGTCTACCAGATTAATTTTTGCATTGGCATTGGTGGTAAAACCTTGGTAGGCAGCCTCATTGGTGGTGTAAATATTAAAATCGCCCATTACAAAAATATTTTTCTTGGGCACATTGTAGTTCGATTGCAAATAAGCCATGATATTGGTGGCACATGTAGCCCTTTGTGTAGCCTCAGGCGAACCGTTTGAGGCTTTCAAATGTATAATCACAAAAAGAAAAGAGGCTGTATCGTCAACCGAAGAAGGTTTTTTATATTTCAGATTGTAAACAGTGGCCTGTCTTGGCAAACAAGCTATTACGGTTTGCGATTTCATCACAAACTTATCTTTGTTATAAAAAAGCATGTTTGTAATGGCATCGTTTGGCTCAGAAAAATAGGAAGCGGCTTGATAAAAATTGCGCCCATTCACATTCAAAGCACCATTCAAAAGATTATTGACATTTTGGGCATTGTCAGCCATTTCGCAAACGCCAAAAATGTCGGGTTTTACGAAACCGATAATGGTTGAAATATAATTATTCCTAGTACCCGCTGGCAGAAGTGTACAATAGGTTTCAGAACCACCATATTTGGTAAGGTTGTAAAACATCACCGTAGCGGTATCTTTTTCTTGAGAGAGTGCTTGATTTAGGCTAAAAAATAAAAATATAGAGAGTATCGTAATTAGTTTTTTTGACATAGAGCTTATGTTTGTCGAAATAATTTCGATATGAAATTTTCGAGAAAACAGTAATTGTTTTTTTGAAAAAACCTGTTTAGTTGCAAACATATCAAAAAGCCCCACCCTAGCCCTCCCCAAAGGGGAGGGAACTGCTCATTATCAAGCATTTGTGGTAATCTATTGCAATTTTGAACTATACAGGCTATTATTCAATTCTTTTTTCTATACAAGCTATTCAACTACCAGTTTGGTGAATTTAGCAGCTTTTCCTTTCGATAGGGCTTTTACAGTGTACACTCCCGACACAAGATTGATAGGCAAAGTGCTAAGACCTTCTTTTACCTGAACTGAAAGAACTTTTTCGCCAAGCAGGTTATAAAGCTCGATTTCTGTTTCAGCAGCGGCTTTTAGACTCACTATTCCACTTGCAGGATTCGGGTACAACACAAATTCTGTCACAGCAGCACCTTCTGCCACACCCGTCACAGTACTGATATCTATTTTCAACTGATAAAGTTGAGTAGTACCGGCCTCTGATGTTACCGAATAGTTACCAAAATAACTTGCTTCCAAGAAGGTAAAGCCCGTAGGCGTAGCCAACACAGCACCTTCTGAAACCACTACTTGCGGCACTAAACCTGTCACTGTAGCTCCAAATGGTAACAAAAGAGAAATGCTGTTACCGCTAATCTCACCAACCACAGTAGTATTGATGCCTAAAACAGAGTTTGGCAGTACAATTAAGGAAAGTATTGAATTTCCTGTTCTTAAAACGACTTCTGTATTAATTTGCACTTGATATGACTTTGTACTACCATCTTGTGCCGTCACTCTATAGTTAATAAAGTATGGAGATGTACCAGGTTGAGATTCAGAAAGTTTCTGAACTGTAGCCAATGGCGAAATAGTGATTTGAGGCACTAAACCAGAGATAGTTACACCCGAAGGCACTGTTACCGATATACTATTCCCTGAAACAACACCAACAACCGTAGTGTTTAAGCCAAATTCAGGTTGTGGTAAATAGATGAAAGACAAAATATCTCTTTCAGAACTGTTTCTAGTGAAACTGAAATCGTTGATACTATAAGGTGCTATTTGATATCCGGCATTAAAAGGAGTTGAGCTATCAAACTGCCCACCAAGCCCCACAATGGTGAGTGATTTCACCTGCTCATCTCTACCGAATAGATTTGTAAATGATTTACCAAATAAATCTGTGATGGCTGCATATACCCTAATAATGGTAGGTAATCCACTAACTGTAGCATTTACATTAAAACCATTTCCGGTAGGGGCTGCATTCCAAGAGCTAGAATCTACCAATGCCACTACTTTAATAAGCTTTGCTTCTGCAAACTCAGTAATGGTCGTTACATCGATAGGTGTAGGTCTTGTTCCTACTGTAGTATTTACAGCAATGATTTGCGAAGCAGTAAATTGAGTCAAGCCGGCATTCTGACTTACTGAACCTACTACAGTCACCATATTCCCCTCTACTAAATTGCTACCTACTGAGGTATAAAGCGCGGAAGGTATTCTCAATGTGGTTGCTCCTGAAGCATCGAAAATAGAAAACTGTGCACCACCTGATAGAGCCACATTAGCAGCTATATTTCTTCCCAGAAGCTGCCCCGCTATCGTTGCTGTACCCAAGAAAGTAGTAGCAAAACTTGCATTAAGTCCTGTAATGGTTGCAATAGGTACTATTCCCGAAAATGTTACAACAGGTGCTGCATTGAACTCCACGTTAAATACTGTACCTGTGGTGGTTGGTGTAAAAACAGACACCCCATTTATAGTAACGTTATCAAGTCTCCATCTAACATTTTGACCATTTGATGCTCCACTTGCTATGTATCTGAAAGCTATGTAGCCCGAACCCGTAGCCGTAAAATTTTTAAATCCTGCTGTAGTTACTACTGAATAATCGTCTGCTATCACAGTCCAACCGGCTACAGAAACAGGCCCTGTGCCGGAATAATTGGTTGAGTATAAAACCTGTGCTGGTTTTAAAGTACCTGCATCAGCAAAACTAAAGTTTATTCCATAACCAAGAGACTGAGGTTCTGATAAGAAATTTAATTTAGGAGTTATCAGCCAACTCTCCATTGGAGCTGCACCAGATGCGCCAAAGCCATTGGCTTCCATATTCCCATTTGAAGAAGACCAAGTCCAATTTTTTAAGCTCTTGGGTGTGTATATAGACCACCCTGTAACCGTAGGATCTACAGAAAATGTTTCGATGATTCTATTTACACCCGCTACCGAAGGAGCTACAAAAGCCGTGACGGTGTAAACTCCGGTAGTCGTCATGTTTTGTGCTGTAACGGTATAGATTTGTGGCATTGAAAAATCCCTAAGCGTAGTAAATAATGGATTAACCGTTGCACCCATTGAAAGGTTTCCTGCACCAGAAGTGCTAAGATTCGTTCCAAAAGGCACTGTCACTGTTATCATATTTCCCATAATAGCAGCCGACACGCCCGCCAAAGTAAAGCCTGTGATAGATGCTTCATCTGAGGCGGATAGCTCATTTACATTTACACTATAATACTCCATGCTCAAATCTTCAGCTGTCACTGTGTACACAAATGCTCCAAAAAAATAATCTTGTGGAACTGAAAAAGCAGGATTTACCGTAGAAAGTAAAGAAGAAGTACCGCTGGCTGTCAGTGCTAAGAGCGAAGTGCCAAAAGAAACATTCACAAATATGTTTGTCCCTGAAATAGTGGTCATGCCTACTTGGTTTTCAATAGAAAAGCCTGTAATAGACTTAGCAGAAGAAAGTGTCACTGCATTTACAGCCGTGACTGTGTACACGCCTGTTGTAGTCATGTTTTCAGCCGTTACGGTAAAAACCACAGGGCTTGAGAAATTGGTAACAGAAGCAAAAACGGGATTTACTGTGGCATTTGGCGAAATAGTACCCATAGCTACCACACTGCTTAAGTTGGTAGAAGAAGGCACTGTCACATTTATCATATTGCCCGATATTTGTGCATTCACACCTGCAAGGGTAAAGCCTGTGATGGAAGAGGCAGAGGAAAGTGTGGGCAATGTACATCCTGAAACAGAATGTAAACCTAAGTTGTCAGAGTAATTTTGAGGAAAACTAATCCATTCTACACTCAGATCAAATGCATCGTTAGGATTATTATCACCAATACAAATAGTTGATTTTCTAACTAACGTTTGTTCTGCTGTACTCAATCCTCCTGATGTCCATGAAGTACCTGGGTCGAAACCTATTTGACCAATTACATCAATTAATGAATTGCCTTTAAAAAGAGCAACAGCATCATCTCCATTGTAAAATGTCACTGTACTTGTAACACTTGAAAGACCTAAAATAGTAGAATTTGCACTTGAGTTTGCAATAACGTACGTTGAGTTATTTTTCAATATACCTGTAAGTGTAAAATTATTGCCCGGAGTAGTTGCACCATTGGCATATAATCTAACAATATATAACTGTGAACTAAAATCTATATCTGCTCCTGTACCGTTAAAAATTTCCAATGCTTTGTTATTGCTAGAACCTTCAAGATACTCCGAAAAGAATAAATCAGACGTTTGAGAGTAACTCGAAAGTCCAATAGTACTTACAAATAAAATGAACAATAATATTTTTTTCATCTGTTTTAAATTTAGGGTTTGGTCAAATGCTTTCAAAAGTATCACTCCAATTTAATTAATAAGTCAAGCCATTGTTAAAAAATTGTTAAGTTTTTAAAATAAAATTTCGCCCCAACTATATAATTCAATATTTTATTAAAAAAATTATATAACAATTTAGTTATACACACAAACAAACTTTTAACCTACTACATATATTATTATTAACATTTACTTAAAATATACTATTATTTTATTGATTACTTTTGCAAAACATATAACAATCGACCATAATGAGGCAAAAAATACTCTTTACTACAATTTTAATAGTAGTAATTACTCACAAAATTTTATTCTGCCAAATCCCTAGTGGCTACTACACCGATGCCGAAGGCAAAACAGGTGCTCAATTAAAAACAGCTTTATTCAATAAAATAAAAGGGCATACAGACAAAGGCTATACCTATGTGTGGACGGCCTTCAACACCACCGATAAAAAAGCCAATGGCAAGGTGTGGGACATATACTCTTCCAAAGAGTGGACTTTTTCTAGCAACCAATGCGGCAACTATGGCAAAGAGGGCGATTGTTACAACAGGGAACATTCATTTCCCAAGAGCTGGTTTAGCGATGCATCGCCCATGCACAACGATTTGTTTCACCTCTATCCATCAGACGGTTATGTAAACGGCATTCGTGGAAACTTGGTGTTTGGCGAAGTAGGCACGGCAAACTATACCTCTACCAACGGTTGCAAACGTGGAAACAACGTTTTTCCAGGCTACAGCGGTACTGTGTTTGAACCTGCCGATGAGTACAAAGGCGATTTGGCACGTACGTATTTTTATTTTGCCACCCGCTACGAAGACAGGATTGCCGGTTGGGAAAACAACGACAACGATGCCGATGCTGCACTTAATGGCACTACTTTTCCGGTTTACGAACAGTGGTACATCAATTTATTAGCCAAATGGCACAACCAAGACCCCGTGTCGCAAAAAGAAATAGAGAGAAACAACGCCATCTACGCCATTCAAGGCAACAGGAATCCCTACATAGACCACCCCGAATATGCAGGATTGATATGGAATTTTTCTGTGACAGGCGGCAACACCACAGTGGGCGGTGGCAACACCACTACTCCAGGTACTAATCCACCTTCAAATCAAACCATTTATACCATAGACTTTAGCAATTGTGCCAATACCAACTGGGCAGTGAAAACTGTAAATGGCACAAAAAAATGGACATGTTCAGGCAGCGGCTACTTCGAGGCCAATGGCTATATTAGTGCTTCTTCCTCTGCATCGGGTTCAGAATCTTGGCTGATAAGCCCTGTCATTACCTCAACAGGTTCGTTAGGCGTGTCTTTCGTGAGCTACAACAGATATACCGACAATGGCATTTCCACACCTGAAATAGGCCTTTTCTATTCAACAAATTATGAAATAACCACTCCCACATGGACAGAGGTTACGGGATTTTCTTATCCTGCAGAAAATGCGCAACTCAACACGCCTTCAGGCATAGCCACCATCAGTGGAATAAACAGTGGCCAAACATTGAAGTTTGCATTCAAATACCGCTCCAGTGGTTCGGGCAGCAACTCTGCAGCCCTGTGGAGAGTAGACGATTTTAGGGTAATATCCCTCACCACCACCGTAAATGGTGTGACAGAACCGCCTACAATACCCGGAGTAAATACTACCCCAAGCCCGATAAACAACACATTGCCCACAGCGGCAGACGTGACTGTGAGCGGATTGTATAAAAACACATTGTCCCTGGATTTGTCAAGCCATGTAAGCGACACCGATGGCGATGCCTTGCGATTCAGCCCATTTACCAACGAAGAAACCCCGCTGGAAGGCACGCTAAACATTTCAGAATCGGGGCTGTTGACCTACAAAGCTGCTGCTTCACTTAGTCAATCGAGCCGAGATGTGTATTTCTACACCGTGTGCGACACCAAGGGTGGATGCAGCACCGCAAATATTCGTTTTGACATTGTGGTGCCTGAAATTGCGGCCAATGGAGCTATTTACTCTATTGAGAAATCGCTGCCCCTCCAAGGGAATATTAATAATTTATACGCCATATCTCCCAGTGAAGCACTATCTCTAAAATCCTTCGTTGGCACACTCTCTAAGGGAGGTTCTTTGGTACTAAACGCAAATGGTAACTTCAGCTACATACCTGCCCCCGGCTTTGAAGGAACTGAAATATATTCCTATACTGTTTGTAGCCCCCTATCTTGCGCCAAAGCCGATTTGGTTTTTTCAGTGACAGGCACCACTACCCAACCCTCTTCATTGGAAGAAAACACAGATGAATATATAAAGGTGTGGCCAAATCCGTTTAATGAGCATATAACAATAGACCTTTCTGTAAGTAATTACACAGATGTATCTATCTATGACGTAAATGGAAAAATTCAACACCAAAATACAGTGGGAATTAAGAATAACACGCTATTGATAGACTCAAAAGAATATGCAAATGGGTTATATTACATCATTATTTCTGCTGAAAACAAAAAATCCAAAACTCTTCGAATAACGAAGTACTAAAAGGGTATTGTTGAAAAAAGTTGATAATAAATGTATTGATATATCATATTATTGAATATTATTGCGATGTTTTGTAACCTTAATAACAAACTTTAAAAACTATGAAAAAAATTTTATTGTCAGCAATTTTAGCTGCCGGAGTATTTGCAGCTAATGCACAAAGCCCAGTTAAAGCAGGTACCATTTCAGCTGGTGGTGCTATCGGTTTACAATTTGGAAGCAGCAAAAGCGAAGTAGGAGGAACATCAACAGATGGCCCATCAACGTTTGGTTTAACACTTTTGCCAAATGTTCAGTATTTCTTGACTGACAACATTTCTTTGGGTTTACAGATTGGTATTGGTTCTACCTCAAGAACTACCAAAGCAGTAGGAGCAAATCCTGAAAGAAAACAATCTGAATTCACATTTGCTGCTGCGCCTTACGCTAGATACTATGCCTTTTTAGAGGGTGGAAAAACTGCATTCTTTGGTCAAGCTGCTTTCGGTATCGCAACAGGTAGCAGCAAGTCAACTGTAGGCGGTACATCTACTGATGGACCAAGTATATTCTCTTTTGGTTTGGGCATTTCTCCCGGTATCATCTTCTTCCCTAGCAAAAATATCGGTATTGAGGCAGTAGTAGGTAACGTTATAGGCTTTCAGACTACTACAGAAACAACTAAAGTTGGTAATACAGAGAATAAAAACAGCAGCACAACTGTTGATCTATTTAATGTAAATACATTAGGTATCCAATTTGGTTTCAACTACTATTTTGGCAATTAATTTCATCATCTAAATCTTTATAAAAGATGAAAAATATATTATTGTATACAACAAGCTTAATGATTGCCATGGGTTTGTTGTTGGTAAGCTGTAGCAAGGATGAAAACGCACCAAAACCTGTAAAATCAGAAAAGGTGTTTATTCACAAGAATGCTAGGCTTACTTTCACAAAAAATAGCATGAAAATTGAGACAAAGAAGAAATCGGCTCGTTCCGAGTCTATCGATTACACTTTGGCTTTCTCAATTACATACACATCAGGTGCAATTACTTCCATTTCGGTTGGACCAACTGGATTTACGTTTACACCTGCCGTAGCTATCACACCTTCACAACAAATTGTTGGAGGCGTTTCTGTAGACGGTGGTTCTGGTTGTCCTTGTGAAGGCGCACTCAATAGTTTAGTAAACAAGTCTCTAGCTTTTGAAAACAAATACCCAGAAGCGCCTAGCCCAAATGATGATGAATATGAAGAATATCAAGCTGAAGCAGAAGAAATACTTGATGCTACACTTGAGGTTGCTTATTGTTTACGCGATAATCAGACTTGTGTAGGTGATATTATCTCAGAAGATGATTATCAGGATTTCATTGACTTGATAGAATTATTAGAACAGTTCCAATAATTTAGATATTAAAAATAAAAAACGCCTCGCCTCGAGGCGTTTTTTATTTTCTGCCTACCACCACGGCTGCGCCTATCAAAGCGGCTAATAGTAAAACGCCCGAGGCCTCAAATGGTAATACATAGAGGGTCATCAACAAAAACCCTATTTTTTGACTTAAACTAAATTCTGATATATCTTGGCTCTGCAAACCGGTGAAAGTGTACCAGTTTCCATTACCTAAAGTGTATACCAAAGCAGTAAATAGTGCCAAACAAATCACACCGATTAGCAACGAAATAGTAACCGATTTTTTTTGCGGCAATAAGGTATAGCCACTCGTGAGCATTACTCCAAAGAGCAACAGCACCAATACCCCTCCCACATATATCAATACTTGGGCCACAGCTGCAAATTCGGCATTTCCGAGCACAAACAGCGCAGCTATACTTAACAACACACCTAAAAATGCGAAGGCAGAATGCACTACATTTTTTGAAAACAACATCGCTATACAGCCTATACACATAATACAGGCAAAAAAATAAAACATCAGAACTGGTATTGCTACATTCATTTCTTATTCGGGATTAGTCTGAGGCGGTTCGGGCTTTTTGAATACCGGCTTCATCACAGGTTTGGGCGTGATAGGCTTGGCTTCAGGCTCACTTTTTTGCGTTTCCTCATTTTTTACCTCGGCTTGCGTTGGAGTTGCCATCATAGGCTTTTTAAACACAGGCTTCGCCACTACAGGTTTAATGGGCTCGCTATCAGCTTCTGTCGCCTTTTCGGTTAAGTTTTCCGTATCTGATTTTTCAACTTTTGGCACTAAAGGTTTTATCTGCGGTTTGAAAGCAGGCTTGGGCACAGCAGGTTTTACCTCTGCTGTCTGTATATTTTCTACGTTTGCCGTTTCTTTGGCTTTTTTTAATTCTTCTTTTTCTTTCACAAACTGCTCATAGGCTCGCTTTTTTTCCTCGGCCTTTTCGGGTGAAAGATTTGTGAAGTGATAGTTCATGTTTTTGATGTCAAACTCGCTGTAGTCATACACCTTGGTCATGGTGAGGCACTCGGTGGGACACACAGTAGTACAAAGCCCACAGTAGCAGCACTTGGCCATGTCTATATCAAACTTACCTGCCCACAGCCTTTTTACAGAACCATCGGATGTTTCGCCTATGGGTTCGGGCGATTTGATGGTTTCTATGGCGATGCAATCTACAGGACAAACCACCGCACATTTGTCGCACACAATGCAGTCATCTATCTCGTTGTGCAAGCGGTAACGACCATTGTCGGGTATAGGCAGTGCTTCGTAAGGATAGGTGAGCGTGACTATGCCCTTGTCTTGCTCAAAATAATCTTTGGCACTTACATAGGAGGTATTTCTGCGCGTGCGGGCATCTTTCAAGTGCCTCACCGTCACAAACATTCCACTAAAAAGCGAAGAAAAAACGTCTTTTATATCTGTAAAATACTTCATTTTGGGCTATAAAGGTCAAAGATAATACCTGCAATCGTACTATTGAAATAGCTGACAATAAAAGTAAAACCTTTGCAAATAAATATTAGTATAAAAAATATAGTATTTTTGTAATATAAATTTTTAGATATGAGAAGGGAGCGAAGCAAGCAAAATATCGAAGCTCGAAAATTATACAGAGAAGGTAAAGCACTTTTAAAAAATAAGCCAAGATTGAGCGATGCAGAAAGAGAAGAGCTGCGTTTATCTGTAAAAGACCATCCATATATCAAAGGAATTATATCAATAGTCGGTACAGAAGAAGAGAAAAGAAAATACTATAATGAAATTTTTTTAAAGGCTTACAAAAAGCATATTAAATAGGTATGGGAAGTTCCTATGATTCAATTTTTAAAAAGTTTGTTAAAAACGATGATGATATAGTTGGTTTATTTGCTTATTCTTTGTTTGAGAAAGATAAAGACCTGCATTTAAACAACTTAAAAGCTGAAAATATAGATATAGAAGAGGCTGAAAATCAATTCGTCTATTCCATTATAAGTGACCACAAAAAAATAAAAGAGTATCAAGAGAAAGCAGAGAAAGTTACCGAGCAATTTATCAATGACAAAGCTGATACTGAAAGAAAAATTATTTTAACAAAAATAACTAATGATATTAAAACAAACTTTTTCTGGCCTTTTATTGCGTTTATTATTCTACTTATCGTTGAAATCGGCTTACTTATATGCTATCTAAAACAGATTCAAGTATCCTCGCCAGACTTTAGCTGTAGCTTTAAAAACAACGTTGAAATGATTTTTTATATTCTAGAAAAAACATTGCCAAGAATTTCAATTTTATTATGTGGATTTTTTTGTATTGGACTTACTACAAAATTATTGTTGGGTATCTACCAAAACTATATAAACAGCCTCAATGTACTTGCAAACAGGCTTTATATCGAAGGCTATAATATTGATATTATGAATATGGACGATATGATTATTTCATTAAAAGATTATATTTTTATGAATACTATACCAAAAAAGGGTAATAGACTGTTAACTAAAGAAGATATCGCTTCCGTAAAATCAAGAACAACAAAAAACGAAGTGGATACAAAATAATAAATTAATATAGATTTTCATTTTAATGTCAAAAAAACTCCTCATCACGGGCGGGGCCGGGTTCATAGGCTCACATGTAGTTCGACTTTTCGTAAACAAATATCCGGATTATAAAATCTATAACCTCGACAAGCTCACTTATGCAGGCAACTTAGCCAACTTGACCGATATAGAGAACGCTCATAATTACACTTTTCTAAGGGGCGACATCAACGATGCAGCCTATTTGGATGGAATTTTTGCACAATATCAATTTGATGGTGTACTTCACTTGGCTGCCGAAAGCCATGTAGACAGGTCTATCACAAATCCGTTGGAATTCGTTTTTACTAATGTGGTAGGCACAGTAAATTTATTGAATGCTGCAAAAAAGGCTTGGGCAGGAAACTTTGAAGGAAAGCGGTTTTATCATATTTCTACAGACGAGGTGTTTGGCTCGCTCCACGACCCAAAAGAGTTTTTCTTAGAAACCACTCCTTACGATCCTCAATCGCCCTACTCGGCATCAAAAGCCGCTTCAGACCATTTTGTAAGGGCTTATCACAATACCTACGGGCTTCCTGTGGTGCTTTCAAACTGCTCAAACAACTATGGTCCAAACCATTTTCCGGAGAAGCTCATTCCTTTGATGATAAACAACATCAAAAACAACAAACCGCTACCTGTGTATGGCAAAGGTGAAAATGTACGCGACTGGCTCTATGTAGTAGACCATGCACGCGCGATCGACTTGATTTTTCACAAAGGCAAGTTGGGCGATAGCTACAATGTGGGCGGATTTAACGAATGGAAAAATATTGACATTGTACACTTGGTGTGCAAGGTAATGGACGAAAAGCTAGGCCGCCCCGCAGGCACATCGGCCAAACTAATTACTTTTGTGAAAGACCGCCCCGGCCATGATTTGCGCTACGCCATCGATGCCACCAAAATAATGAATGAATTGGGCTGGAAACCATCGGTCACTTTTGAGCAAGGACTTGAGAAAACAGTGGAGTGGTATTTGGCAAACGAAGAATGGCTGGAAAACGTGACTTCGGGCAACTACCAAAAATACTACGACCAGCAATATGCTTAATTTTTTTTAAGGCATTTCGTAAGCGAAATGCCTTATTTTTTTCCTACTTTTAGTTTGTTTATACTATCATCATGTCACCACACAAAATTTATTTGATAGCCAAGCGTGAATTTCTAGAAAAGGTTCGCAAACGAGCTTTTTTGATTATGACCATACTAGGGCCTGTATTTTTTGGAATCCTTATGATAGTTCCCGTGTGGATAGCAGCCTACAACCCTTCTTCATCAAAAAAAATAGCCGTAATAGACGAAGTAGCCGACCTGTCTCTAAAACTTCCTGAAAGCGAAAAGTACACTTTTCTTTACTTAAACACCGGGCTTGATATGGCAAAAAAACTTGTTATCGAAGGCGAGTACGATGCTTTGCTGCACATTCCGGCCATCAATATCGACAACCCCAAAGGCATTACACTATTTACTCCCGGCAATATCAGTCTTGATCTTCAGCAGCAAATCGAGTGGAAACTCAATACTGAAATAGAAGAATTGAGGCTTAAAAATTCGGGTATCGACCCTCAATTATTGAAAAAAATCAAACCCGACATATCGGTAAATACTATCAACATATCATCGGAAGGAGAAGAAAAAAACAACACTACAGCTTCGGCAGGCGCAGGGCTTGGCGCTGCTGTACTTATCTATTTGTTTATATTTATGTATGGCATTCAGGTGATGCGTGGGGTCATTGAAGAAAAAACCAACCGAATAGTGGAAGTAATCATCACTTCTGTAAAACCTATTGAATTAATGGCCGGAAAAATATTGGGTATTGCTTCTGTGGCATTTTTGCAATTTTTGCTGTGGATAGTGCTCACTTTCACCATTGCCTCTGGACTATCGGCACGTTTTCAAATAAATAGATTTTCCGATGCTAACTTTTCAGAAACTTTGGCTAAGACCCAAGACAGCCAAATGCAGCAAGCCATGGAGATGCACAACATCGTATCTGCTATCGAAAGCTTAAATCTACCCTATTTGATAATGGCATTTGCTTTTTACTTTTTAGTAGGATATTTGCTCTATGCGGCCATGTTTGCAGCCATTGGCAGCGCTGTAGACAACGAAACCGACACCCAACAATTTATGTTTCCCGTCACTATTCCGCTCGTTTTGGCTTTTGTTTTTGCACAAACCATTATTCGCTCTCCCGATGGCAACTTGGCTTTTTGGCTCTCGATGATTCCGTTTACTTCGCCTATCATCATGCTGGTTCGTTTGCCCTTTGGCGTTCCTGCTGCCGAACTGGTTTTATCGATGATTATTCTAATGGCCTCGACTTGGCTTCTCACTTGGCTTTCGGCCAGAATATACCGAACAGGAATACTGATGTATGGGAAAAAGGCCACGCTTAAAGAGCTTGGAAAGTGGCTATTTTATTAACATCAAACTTGTTTCTACACATTACGGCCATCCACGCATTGAACTTCCTTCACAGTTTATTTTAAGAAAAAAAATGCAGATATTGCCAACATTATTCATTTATCTATCAATACATTGAATTTAAACCTCAAAAAACCACTCGTTTTTTTCGACTTAGAAACAACAGGACTCAACATGGCTTCCGATAAAATCATCGAACTGTGTTTTATCAAGCTCATGCCCGATGGGGAAGAAAAAATTTTGCAAAAAAGGCTAAATCCGGGGTTTTCGATTCCACCTTTTATTACCCAACTCACCGGAATTTCCGATGCCGATGTGGCAAATGCACCCAAATTTAATGAGATAGCTAAAAACTTGGCTCAATTTTTGGAAGGTTGCGATTTGTGCGGATTCAATATGCTCAAATTTGACTTACCCATGCTTGTTGAGGAATTTTTGAGGGCCAATGTCGACTTTAAAACCGATGGCCGAAATCTGATAGATGCCCAAAAAATATTTCATTTGATGGAGCCTCGCAATCTGGCTGCTGCTTACAGATTTTATTGCAACAAAGAGCTGCAAAACGCCCATTCTGCCGATGCAGACACGCGTGCCACACTTGAGGTGCTGGTTTCGCAAATTGAAAAATACAATAACGTAGAACTGAAAACCGATAAAGGCGTAGATATACCTGTAAAAAATGACATGGCTTGGCTACACAAGCTGTCCATATCCAATAGTGTAGACCTTGCAGGGCGATTTGTGTACAATGAAAAGGGCGAAGAAACCATCAACTTTGGAAAACATAAAGATAAATTGGTAAGTTGGGTATTGAAAAACGAGCCTTCATACTACGATTGGTTCATGAAAGGCGACTTTCCGCTCGATTCTAAAAGAAAGTTTACTGAAATTAAGATTAGAGAAATGTCGAATAAATAAGATGTTTGGACTAATTTTAACATATTATTAATAAACTAATTACTATTATTGCAAAATACATATTATCGAAACCAAATACATTATGGCTTTAGATACCCTTAAAAACGTACTAGTGGTAGATGACAATGATACCGACTTGCTTATAGCCAAAATAGTGATTGAAAAATCGGGCTTCAAGGGCAATATTGTCACTAAAAATTCGGGCAAAGGGGCTCTTGAATATTTGGAATCTGTAATGGCCAGCCCGGAACAATGGCCCGATGTCATTTTTCTTGACATCAACATGCCTGTGGTGAATGGCTTTGTATTTTTGTTTGAGTTTGAAAAAATGGACGAAGCATTTCGTAACAAATGCAAAATAGCCGTACTCACCAGCTCTGATAACAAAACAGATATGGAACGATTTATGGTGAGTTCAGCAGTGATAGATTTTGTGTCAAAACCCATTTCAATAGAAGGTTTTAGAACAGTAGCAGAAAAGTACAACTAATATTTTTATCATTTTTGGCAACTTCTCTACAAAATCTCAGCTCACAAACCATTTCTGCAAAAGGTGCTTTTGGCAGATATAAAATAGCCATAGTAAAAGCCGAGTGGAATAGCGAAGTGACCGATGCGTTGGCACAAGGTGCTGTAGAACGCTTGATAAAAGAAGGCGTTTATAAGAGAAACATTATTGAATCGACCGTGCCGGGCAGCTACGAACTCAGCTTAGGCGCGCAGTGGATGGCAGAACAAAAAGATATAGATGCCGTGATAGCCATAGGCTGTGTGGTGCAAGGCGATACTCCTCACTTTGACTATATTTGCCAAGCTGTGGCCAAGGGAATCACCGATGTAAATCTTAAATACAATAAACCCGTAATTTTTGGTGTACTCACTACATTGAATCAAGAGCAAGCACTGGAAAGGGCCGGTGGTAAGCATGGCAACAAAGGGGACGAAGCCGCTGTAACCGCTCTTAAAATGCTGTCCTTGAAGAAAAAAATCTAGTCTTTTCGCATTTTTTTCTACTTTTCATCAATCTAATCTCATTATTTTTCTTGCTTTCACGCCTAGGATGTTAATTTTGACATTGTTTGTATTTTTCGTTATGAATTAATGATTTTGATGAATAATGAAATTGTAACACTACTTCATATTTCTTGATAAAAACATGGGCATACGTTCGCTGCTGGTAAAGCCAATTGCAAAATATATCATCTCAAAAAACAAAAAATGGGAAACAAATCCCATAGAGGCACAAAAAAGTATTTTTAAAAAACTGGTAGAAAAAGGCAGCCAAACTGTGTATGGCAAGGAAAGAAAATTTGAAACCATCAAAACTTATGAAGATTTCAAAAAAGCTGTTCCTGTGGTAGATTATGAAGACATCAAAAGCTATATTGAGCGAGTAAAAAACGGTGAAAAAGACATACTTTGGCCTGGGCAGCCTTTGTATTTTGCCAAAACATCGGGTACAACTTCGGGAACGAAATATATTCCTATTACCAAAGAGTCTATTCCTTACCACATCAATTCTGCACGCGATGCCCTCTTTAACTATGTGGTGGAAACAGGTAATGCCGATTTTTTTGACAGGAAGCTCATTTTCTTATCAGGAAGTCCGGAAATAGAGAAAAAAAACAGTATTTACATCGGTCGTTTGTCGGGCATATCAAACCACCATGTGCCATCGTGGCTGCGCACCAACCAAATGCCGAGCTATGAAACCAACTGCATGGACGATTGGGAGGCCAAAGTAGACAAAATAGTAGACGAAACGCTGCCCGAAGACATGAGCCTTATCTCAGGCATTCCGCCTTGGGTGCAGATGTATTTTGATAAAATTCAAGCAAAAACGGGCAAGAAAATCAAAGATGTATTTCCAAATTTCTCTGTGTTTGTATACGGAGGCGTAAATTTTGAACCCTACAAAGCCAAACTCTTTGAAAGTATAGGCAAAGAGATAGACAACATAGAAACCTATCCGGCTTCAGAGGGCTTTATCGCTTACCAAAACACACAAAAGGACAAAGGACTATTGCTGTTGGTAAACAATGGAATGTTTTTTGAATTTATTCCTGCCGATGAGTATTTCCAAGAAAACAGGCGAAGGTTAAGTTTAGAACAGGTAGAATTGGGCGTGAACTATGCACTTGTCATTAATTCAAATGCCGGTTTGTGGGGATATTCGATAGGCGATACTGTGAAATTTGTGTCAAAAAATCCATATAAAATTGTAGTAAGCGGTAGGATAAAGCATTTTATTTCGGCATTTGGCGAACATGTGATAGGCGAAGAAGTGGAAAAAGCCATGAAATATGCCTGTGAGCAACAACCCGGCAC
>ERZ1066116.149-NODE-149-length-36733-cov-27.193059_pt1 | contig 36733 bp, 31 predicted proteins | sample MGYA00382763_ERZ1066116 | MGnify/ENA primary metagenome ERZ1066116 (study PRJEB33369, sample SAMEA5778346) | biofilm metagenome | biome: Industrial cooling water; feature: Water cooling tower basin; material: Biofilm | place: United Arab Emirates | collected...
TTAATGCGTTTAGCCTGACCCTACCCCTTTCCTAGAGAATTTGCGATCTACTGAATCTGAGATAACTTTGGCCGCGATCGCAATTAATTGGGTGGCGGCTTGGGTCGCTGTCAATCCAGTGATGGGGACAGTGATTGTAGGGACTTGACGGCGTTTTAGATCATACTGATAGGTTTTGTCATAGTAGTCGAGGACGATCGCGATCGCCGCAGCGGGATCGCCATTTTGAATATGAGTGACGGCTTTTTGCGTGGCTAGTCCGCCAAGCCGACGGCTAATCCGTTCTGTTGCGGTAATCAATTCAGCCCGATCAATTTGGCCGTAAATTTCCAGTAAAATGGCAATCCGTTCAGTCCGCGATCGCTCAATTTGAAAGACCGGAGCAACCTGCATTTGGCTAAAGATTTCATCGGGAATGCGGCAGGTACCGACCATCCGACTTTCGGCTTCGATCCAGACGGGCTGCTGGGGCTTGAGTTTGTCCCAAGCCATCGCCAAGACGTTCTCAAACTGTTCGGTGCTGGGCTGGGAGGGTAGCCCAAATGCGCCGTAGCTACTACCGCGATGGTTGGCGATCGCTTCCAGGTCGATAATTTGCTCACCCTGGATTGCTAATGCTTGTAAAACTGTCGTTTTGCCGGTTCCGGTCATGCCGCCCAAGGTCAGTACCCGCTGCTGGGTTCCCAAGGTTTCCCGTAGCCAACGCCGAAAGGCTTTGTAACCACCTTGCAATACGGTGACTTGGAAGCCAGCAGTTTCGAGTAACCAGGCCATGCTGTTGCTCCGCATTCCGCCTCGCCAACAGTGAATTCGTACCTGACGATCGCGGCTTAGGGTTTTGGCTTGGTGCACAAAATCTGCTAACTTTGGCCCTACTATTGCTAGTCCCAATTCTACCGCAGCTTCTTTGCCCTGGTATTTGTAGCAAATGCCAACTTTAGTGCGTTCTTCATTGGTGAAGAGGGGAAAACAACAAGCTTCGGGGATGTGGCCTTGCTGGTGCTCTGCTGGACTGCGCACATCCAAAATTAAGCCGGGGGCTGCCAGAAAATCGGTTGGGGATAATTGGGTCGGCATACGCGCAGGCGGCAGTGAAATAGACGGAAGAATGAATTAAGCAGCGATCGCTGTGGCGAATTGTAGCCACAGTTCAGTCAAGCTGGACTGGCGATCGCCGTTTGCGGTTGGAGCAACAAGCCATATTCCAAACCTTCAACCACTGCATGATAGGAGGCTTCTAAAATATTGCTGGAAACACCTACTGTTGTCCATCGCTGTGACCCATTGCTAGACTCAATTAAAACTCTCGTTTTTGCAGCAGTGCCAGCAGTCCCATCTAAGATACGAACCTTATAATCCGTTAAGTAGAAAGATTCGATTTCTGGGTAAAAGTTAATTAGAGCTTTCCTCAGGGCTGCATCCAGTGCCGCAACCGGGCCATTCCCTTCAGCCGCCTCTAAAATATCACGACCATCGACTGCAACTTTTACTGTCGCCAGAGATGTAGTTTTGAGTGAATCGATCGCCGGTTCCATGTCATAGTGCACTTGAAATCCTTTCACCACAAAGGGCGATCGCCGTTGTCCTAAGGCTGCTCGCATCAACAACTCAAAACTAGCCTCTGCCGCTTCAAACTGATAGCCTTCGCTTTCCAGTTCTTTCAAATGTTGTAGGATTTGTCGGCACGCTGGATCGTGTTTATCAAGTTCGATCCCAAACCCCCTGGCCTTGACCAAAATATTACTTAAACCAGCCTGATCGGAAATAACGATACGTCGCCGATTGCCCACTTGCTCTGGTTTTAGGTGTTCGTAGGTTAATGGATTGCGTTCTACCGCACTGACATGAATGCCCCCCTTATGGGCAAAGGCAGATAGCCCGACAAATGGTGCATGGTCGTTGGGGGCGAGGTTCACAACTTCACTGACAAAGCGACTAGCCTCGGTCAGATGGGCTAATTGCGTGTCACTGATGCACCGTAAACCTAGCTTTAGTTGCAAGTTCGGAATGACGGAGCAAAGATTGGCATTACCACACCGTTCACCATAGCCGTTCATCGTACCTTGTACCATCCGCACTCCTTCCATAACACTAGCTAAAGCGTTGGCGACTGCTAATTCAGAGTCATTGTGAGTATGAATCCCTAGTTGTGGTACTGTAGATTGCGATGATAGAGCTGTAGATAAGTCTAGAGCGATGATAACGTCACTGATAATTTGAGTGATTTCATGAGGTAAAGTTCCCCCGTTTGTATCACAAAAAACGAGCCATTCTGCGCCAGCGGCGATCGCTGCTTTTAAGGTTTCCAAGGCATAAACAGGATTGTGTTTGTAGCCATCAAACCAGTGCTCTGCATCGTAGATTACTCGTCTACCATTGGCGCGGAGATAGGTAATCGTATCTTGGATCATCGCCAGATTTTCAGCCAGTGTCGTTTTGAGTCCTTCAGTTACGTGTAGATCCCAGGATTTACCAAAAATCGTGACCCAACGAGTGCCCGCCGCTAAGATGGGCTGCAACATTGGATCAGCGGCAGCGGTTGTGCCGGGGCGACGAGTTGAACAAAAGGCCACCAATTCTGCTTGGGTCAGAGGTTCTTCCCGGAGTTGCCAGAAAAATTGCACATCTTTGGGGTTTGCACCGGGCCAACCGCCTTCAATAAAAGGCACCCCCAATCGATCCAGTTGGCGGGCAATGCGGAGTTTGTCTTCTGTCGATAGTGACAGGCCCTCTCGCTGGGCACCATCCCGCAGCGTGGTGTCGTAGATCCAGATGTCGCGAGCTGAAGAGGTAGATAAGAATGTCATGGAGAAAGCGATATCAACGCAGTGAATGTGAATGCTATTTTGATCCTACTGGTTTGGTGGGCTGAGCGATCGCATTTGTTACCGAGGCTTGATGATTGTCGGGATCCAGGGTTGGATCCAGTTGCCAGCCGTCTTGCTCAAATTGAGTCTGGTAGCGACTAACCACAATCCACGTCGTTGGGCACATGATTGTTACCCAACCGTCCTCGCGCTGTTCTTGCACCACGCCAGTTAGTCGCGGTGACTGCTTGCCCGTGGGGCTTACAGCCTGTAAACACACTAATCGTTGGCCAACCTTCCAGTTCATGTAGCTCTTCTTGAACTCTATTTGCACTTTAGGAAGACTCACTAGCGATAACTTCCTGCCAGAGGATGAGCGATCTCGGTGATGGGAAAGACCTCAGCGGGCGATCGCCCCTAGACCTTGATCAAAAATGCGCTGAGCATAATCCGTCCACATGCCCTGCCCCCAATATCGAAAACAACTCGTTTCCAGTGCCATCACATACAGTAATGCTTGGCGATAGGCCGATGTCCGAGTCACGGTTTGTGGGTCGTCACTCAGTGCCAATTGGGGATCAAACACCTGATGAAACCGGGCACTCAGTTGGTTCATCGGTGTCAATACATTTTCGTACCCCTGCACCCAATTAATATGATTTGTCCAGGATGCGCCTTCCATGTGGAAATTAGGATCTGCTTGTTTCGTGGCGGCGATCGCTTGTTCTACAGTTTCTGGCGATGAGCGATCGGTGGAAAGCTGCTGCCAAATTTGGTGTTGCCCGACTGGCTGACAGGGTGGTAAATCTTCGGGTTGTACGCCAACTGCTGCTAGCCATTCTAAATACTCAGTCCCCGTCGTGGCCACCGTTTGTGTTTGGTGCATCATTTCGTGAGTCGCCCGCTTGAAGGCATCAGGAAATTCATTCATCATCACACCACCATTTTCTCCATCAGCAATTTGAGTGACCAATGAAGGCACAACCGTATTTCCTAGCGTTGGCTTAAAGGATTGAGACTTTGCTTCATAATAAGGTTGCATTTGACCCACTAACTTAGTGTCCGAGCCTTGTGTTTTGATCAAAATGGTAATACTTGTTGTGTGGCCTTGGGAGTTGCGAGCAACCAATCGGTGTGGAACGTGCTTGTATCCTAAACTTTCGCCGGTTAAGGTTTCGATCGTGTGTTCCTGAACTAACATCCAGCGATAACCACACTCGTTTAAAGCTTTGACAAATTCATACAAAGTATCGGGATGGTTGGGCAAATGCATCTCAGGGGGCGAAAAGCCTTTCACCCGTGCCAGCGCTTCCCAGCCAAAAATTGCCGCAAAATGGTGTTGCCATGCCTGAATGTGCAGCTTTAAATCAGGGATTGGTGTAGAGGGTACGACAGCATGACCCCACATCGTGCCCAACCATTCGACGTAGGGCTGATAGGTTGGATCACAGGTAATGCGCTTGAGATTGTGCAAAACATCCTCTCGGCCCATCTGTTGCAAGCCCCAGAGCAAATTGCCCGAATAATCTAGCATGACGCGCGGATTGGCCCCCTGAGCGACCAACTCAGGAATAAATTCTCCCATGCGGCCATAACACCACGCAAACACGCCAGCATTGTGGTTATCGCCCTCGCCTTGATGCTCGAACATATATTGCAAGTTGTTAATCAAAGCGCCATCCCAGCCTGCCGGAACTGTCGGTTGATGCATATGGAGGGCGATCGCAAAAGCTGACTGTATCGTTTCCCAAGGCACATTGCTGCGCGGTAAAAACACAGGCGCTTGATGCTGGGTAACGGTTTGAACTGCTGCTTCCCAGCCAGAGATATTGGGCAACCCATCAATTAACGCGTCTAACTCAGGCAGCGCGGGCAATTGAACAGTGCTGGACATGGTGCAGTGCCTCGTACGATTTTTCAGCAGTAAGCTGACCTGTTACCAGGTTTTCCAAGCTTATCGAACTCAAGGGTCGTTTTTTATAATTTAAACCTTAAACCCGGATTGACTATTGGCTGAGCCATGCGATCGCCGCCCGTATCCACTCTTCCGAATCGTCTCGCTTCGATAAGGTGCTGCTTTGTCCCACGGCTTGTAATGCCTGAGCGATTTCACTGGTTGTGTACCCCAAAGCCAACAGGGTCATTTCCACATCTTCTTGAATAGTCAAAACGGGGCCGGCTGTGGGTGTAGTTGCCATGCCTGCCTGCGATCGCCACTCCGCCAATTTACTCCGCAACTCTAGCGCGATTCGTTCCGCCGTCTTTGCCCCAACTCCAGGAGTCCTTGATAGGGTACGAGTGTTACCAGAGACAATCGCCTGAACCAATTCTTGCAACCCTAGGGTATCCAATAACGCCACTGCCAGTTGCGGCCCAATTCCACTCACACTGACCAACTGCCGAAACAAGTCTCGCTCTGCTGCTGACTCGAACCCAAACAATGTTACTTGGTCTTCCCGTAATTGCAAATGAGTAAAAATTTGCACATTGTCGGCGATCGCGACTTGGGACAACATCCGAGGCACAATTTGGACATCATATCCCACCTGGTTGACATCCAGCGTTAGAACCACGCGATTCCCCGTTTTCTGAAGCCCAGCGATAACCCCTTTAAGATAACCAATCATTGTTGTGGAACCCTTGTGCTTATCCTTGCTTCCCCAAGCATAAAGGCTGAGTGACTTAATGATGCAACTTCAGCAGAAACCGGAGTAAAAATTGAAGCTTCCATGAGCCGCACTGAGTAATGCTTGTGTTCAAAACGACTCATCAAGTGTTGATTTTTTCAAAAAACGTTAGAAAAAGTTGGAAATGAGTTTTGAACAACTCAACAATGCTTAAATTATCGAATCAAACTTTTAATATTTTCAATCATTTTTGGATACTTTTAAGGTAACTGTTCGTGGCCATTTAGAACCGGTGAGTAGTTAATCTAGTGTCTGTCCACTATATTTTTCTGATTTATGCATTTGAGGTCTTTATGGTTCTTATTTTATTGGAAAATAATAGTTTAGATGAAATCTTTGCCGGAAATAATTTGATCAAACTATAAGTTCTGAATAGATTGCTTAGTCATTTATTGTGACTCTTTTTCAAAACTTCCCTTCACGAAAATTTAGGAGCCGAAATATGGGGCGTGCGTTAGTAGAGTTATTTCAAGGCCAGGTAAGGGAACTTTAAACAAGGATAGCAGCTCAATATGGGAGATGGCCGATTATGTCAGATGTGATTAGGAAAACACCATTTGTCTCATCTCATCTATCATCCCCCCTGATCGATCACCCTATACACCCCATCAATAATGATTTTTATCGTGACTTGTTAGATCACGTCCCTGGAATGGTGCAGCAATTTTGGCTTGAACCAGATGGCACTATGCATTGTACCTATGTCAATCCTGGGTGTGCGGCCTTGTTTGACTGTGCCCCAACCGCGTTACTGCAAGATGCCACCCTGTTGCTAACAGCGATGCTTCCTGGCGATCGCGAGAGTTTTCAGCAGGCTTTGGTGTTAGCGGCCCAGATTGCTGAACCGTGGCAGTGGGAAGGTTACATTCAGACCCAGGGTGGCGCATCAACTAAATCGCCTCGCCGTGCGATCGCCACCTTTTATCCTCAGAGCCAATCGGAAGGCCCTATCCTCTGGTATGGTGTGTGGATGGGGGTGGTTCCGGGTGCCGTCGAAGTGCAACAGTTGCCGGGAGGGGGCCACAGTTCACAAATCCCAATCGCTAATATGGCGCAAAGGGACTTTATCTTTGAAATTTCCCAAGATTTACTATGTGTTGCCGGATTTGATGGTTATTTTAAGCAGATTAATTCTCAATGGCAACAGGTTTTGGGCTACTCGGAAGCTGAACTATTGGCAAAACCCTGGATTGACCTTGTTCATCCCGACGATCGCGATATTACTCACCAGCAAGGGATCGCTTTATTCAATGGCACAACTCTGCGATCGTTTGAAAATCGTTACCTTAGCAAAGATGGAACGGTACGATGGTTATTATGGCAATGCGTTCCCATGTTAGAACAGGGTTTGATTTTTGGTTCTGCTAAGGATATTACGGCTCACAAAAAGGCTGAGGCCGAACTGCAACAAACAAAGAATTTTTTAGAATCAATTTTAAATGCTTTACCGGTTGGAGTTGCCGCTAAAGATGCACAAGATTTACGGTTTGTTTTATGGAACCCCGCGATCGCGGAATTGCTGGAAATGCCAGCCGAAGAGATTTTAGGTAAAACAGATTATGATTTTTTCCCGACCGAACAAGCTGACCAATTTACTAAAATCGATCGCACCGTTTTAGCGACCGGACAAGTGCTTGATATTCCCGAAGAAGAGGCGTGTACGTTGTCTGGAGAAATCCGCATTTTACACACTAAGAAAACAGCAGTTTTAGACCATAATGGGCAACCTCGATATCTTGTTGCAATTACCGAAGATATTACTGATCGCAAACGAGCTGAAGCGCGGCTAGCTGAGCAACAACGCACCCTCCGAGCAATTCTAGATACGGCACCGATTTGGATTTGGATGACCAATTGCCAGGGCCAAATGCAGTTTATCAATCGTACTTTTTGTGAAAATGTGGGTATTCCAGAAGAACAATTTTTAGCGGCTGCTCACTATCGAGAGGTGATTGGGGAAGCTGCGGCCCAAAACTGTATGGCTTCCGATGCCGCTTGCTATGCTCAGGACACAGTGCACACGTCTGAGGAACTATTGCCTTTTGTTGATGGCCATTTACATGCAGTTGAGGTACTAAAAGCTAAGGTGCGAGACGAGCGAGGTGCTGTAGTCGGGCTGATTGGCTTAGGGGTTGATGCAACGGAACGAAAACAGGCTGAAGTGGCTTTACAAAACTATGCCGATCGCCAAACTTTACTCAATCAACTAACAACTCAAATCCGCCATTCTCTTGATCAAGACATTATTATTGATACGGCGCTAAAAGCAATTCATACACGGCTACAACTTGATTTTTGTGGTTTAGTTTGGTTCCATCCAGAGCTTGAACCTCCGGTTTGGGAAAATGTTAAGTCGGTTATGGTTACGGGTTTCAAGAATCCGTCACCAAAAACTAATCTAAAAACAACGGTTGGCCCAGTGGACGAATGGTTTTTGACTCAAGGCGTGTTGAAAATTGACCAGGTTGAAGGTTATGCCGAACCTATTCATCGGGCCTTTCTACAAAATATGGGAGTGGCGGCCACGGTGGAAGTGCCCATTTTTTTGCAAGGTGGACGACTGGGGGCATTGATTGGTTCGCGGTTGACGGCTCATGCCTGGACAGAATACGAAGTGGAATTGCTGCAAGCAGTGGCGAGCCAGTTAGCGATCGCGCTGAACCAGTCGCAGCTTTATCTGGAAAGTCGGCAACAAGCCCACGAACTCGCCCAAACCCTGGCGGAGTTACAGCGAACGCAGATGCAAATGATTCAAAGTGAAAAAATGTCGTCTCTGGGGCAATTAGTTGCTGGCGTTGCCCACGAGATCAATAATCCGGTGAATTTTATTTATGGCAACTTGAGCCATGCCAATGACTATATTAGCGATTTGTTGGGGTTAATCAGTTTGTATCAAGAGCATTATCCTCAACCAGTGACGGCGATCGCGGAGGAAGTAGAAGCAATTGACCTGGAGTTTTTGCAAGAGGATTTGTTAAAGCTGCTGAAGTCGATGCGAGTTGGTGCTGAACGAATTCAGGCGATCGTGGCTTCTCTGCGGACTTTTTCGCGTATGGATGAGGCAGAAAGAAAACAGATCGATATTCACGAAGGCATCGATAGTACACTGATGATTTTGCAACATCGGACTAAGGCAAGACACGATCGCCCCGAAATTCGTGTACTTAAAGAGTATGGTGATTTACCTGCGGTGGAGTGCTATGCCGGACAACTGAATCAGGTCTTTATGAATATTCTGGTGAATGCGATCGATGCGCTGGATGAACAAGTAGAAAAAAGCGACGGAACGTTTGAACCGACAATTACGATTCAGACCACGCCAGTGAGTCCGACGCTGATCCAAATTGCGATCGCCGACAATGGCACCGGAATTCCAGCCGCCGTCAAAGCCCGCATTTTTGATCCGTTCTACACAACCAAAGCCGTTGGCAAAGGCACCGGGATGGGAATGTCGATTAGCCACCAAATCATCACAGAACGCCACAATGGCACCCTCACCTGCCTCTCCACACCGGGGCAGGGAACCCAGTTTTTGATCCAAATCCCGATTCAATAGGCTCCTCGCGGAACCCGGTTACAGCGTTGGCAGACCCATTTGGTCGCTCAATTCTTGCCGGATACGATGGAGAATTGTGGTGGTATCCAGTTGGCGCAACACATCTTGGATGACGGTGTTGGCTCCCTGTGGCCCCCAGCTACAGCCTTGTTCGAGGTAGATTTGGGCGGCTCGACCGATCGCGTAGGCTCCAAACCCAGCGAAACTGGCCTGGGCGATCGCGGTGCCAGCGTAGGCGGTGAGGCCACTGGCGGTATCGGCTCCGGCGACAGCGGCGGCAGCACTTTTGCCCAACCCCAACACCACGCCGCTGCCAATTTCGGTGAACAGCAAGCTACCGGAACTAAGCAAAATGGTTCGCCAAAGTTTGTTGGCTTCGTGGCCCGTAATCGGCAAGCCATACAATTCTGCTAAGGCCCGGATCAGCGCCAGGTCGGCGATCGCCCCTCCCATCAAATCCACCACCGCAATGGGATTCAGCGCGATCGCGATCGCTTTGTAACGGACAAACCGCCAGATCAAGGCTTCCGCGTCTTGGGCATGAAGTTCTATCGTTTCCTTCGCTAACCGGGATTCGGCAGTTCGCACTTGAAATAAGGCATTCAGCGCCATCAACGTGCGGCCTTCTTGGCTGAGGATGGCTAAGATTTTGGCCTGGAGGGAAGCGATTTGGGGTGGGGGCGTTTCCCACTCGTAAGTGATGCGGCCATCCGGTTGCTCCACACGGACTTGCAGGGGAGCGGGTTCGGCGGCAACTAACACAATCTCGTTGGCGGACAGGAGTTGGGAGAGGGCATCGCCACGATGGCTGTGGGCAGCGAACTGTTGCAAGCTGTGGTAAATGGCTTGGCGAGTTTGCTCTGGGTATAGATCGACTTTGTTGAATACGAGCAATAGGGGTTTTTGGGCTTGGCGCAATTCGCACAATGCTTGATATTCGGTGCGGGTGATGTCGCCAGCGACGACAAAAAGGATGAGGTCGGCTTGTTGGGCGATCGCCTGGGCCAGATCGGCGCGGGTTTGGCCGTCAATTTCATCCAGACCGGGCGTATCGATTAGTTCAATTTGGGAAAAGGGGAAGGCCGAGTCGGGGGGGAGTGTGGGTTGCCATGCGATCGCCTGGGGCGTGAGGGTGACTCCGTTCAGCGGCCCGGTGGGTAAGACTTTCCGGCCCAATAGCGCATTGAGGACGGCAGATTTGCCCCGGCTCACTAAGCCAAACACGGCGACTCTGGGAATCTGGGTTTCCAGTTGTTTGAGGGTGAGGGCTAACTGTTCTGCATCGGTTTTGAGGGGGGCGAGGGATTGGCCGGTGGGTGGGTGGTGCTTGGCAGCCCGAAAAAAACTGGTGTAACGGTTTAGGGCTTGTCGCACACTGGCACGGGCGCGATGGAGGTAGAGGGTTTGGGAATCGCTTTTTTCGAGAGACATGGGTCGCGGGGAAGGGGGAACGTTGGCGGGGGCAAGGGCAGGGAAATGGCTCTTTTATTGTCCGCGATCGCTTTCCCCGTTAACCACAGGGCAGCAGCCAGATTACCGAACGGGGGTCGTCGCAATGACCGGGGGGGCCTCAAAGGCGTTGCCAGGTGAGGTGGCCCGTGGGCGATCGCCGCCAGCGCAATAGGTGGGCGGGTTGTCCGACCCAATCCGTGGCGAGGCCAAGGGCGCGGCGCGGCGCGGTGGTGGCCAGGGCGATCGCGGTTTCTGGCGTACACAGTCCCCACTGCACCAGATTTTGTGCCCCCACCAGCAAGGGCAATGTTGTCCCAGACAAGGTGCCATCGGGCAGGCGGGCGGTTCCTTGGCGCACTTCAATTTGCCGACTATCCCACGGATAAACCCCATCCGGCAAGCCCAGAGGGGCGAGGGCATCGCTCACCAAAAAAATGCCTTGCTCGTAGTGGCTGGCGCGGAGGAGGAGATCGATCATCAACGGGTCAACGTGTTCACCATCGGCAATGAGGCCACAGTGGACAGCGGGATGGGCGATCGCGGCGGCGAGCAAACCGGGTTGGCGGTGGTGGAGCGGCGGCATGGCATTAAAGGCATGAGTGACCATCGTTGCGCCCTGGTCAAAGGCGTGTTGGGCTTGGGCGGCGGTGGCCAGGGAATGGCCCAAACTCACGGTGATGCCGAGCGATCGCAAATAGGGAATGACGGTGCCGGTGGGGTCTAGCTCTGGGGCCAGGGTCATAATTTTGACCACGCTGGCATAGTCGCCCAGCACTTGTTTCACGGTATCCAGGGTCAACGGTTGCAAATATTCCGCCGGGTGGGCACCGCGTTTGGCCGGGTTCAGAAATGGCCCTTCCAGATGTACGCCCAAGATTTGCGCCTGCTGGGGGGTGGCGGTTTGGGCCTGGGCTAAGATGGCCAGCGATCGCTGAATATTGTCCAGTGAAGTTGTGACCAGGGTCGGGAGATAGCCGTCTACGCCAGTTTGCCAGAGGTAGGCGGCGATCGCGGCGAGTTGGGTTTGCGTGGTGGGGGTCAGTTCGGGAAAGGCCAGCCCCAAAGCTCCGTTGATTTGGAGATCGATGCCGCCTAAGGAGAGCCAATCTCCTTTCAGGTCAAGGGTCTGAGCGGCTGGAGTAGGGGACGACGAGGCCGCCTGGAGGCCCGTGATCAGACCATCTTTAAGGCTGACATGGTACAATCCCTCGCTACCGGGCAGTTTGGCATTGAGGAGCGATCGCAGTTCTCCCATTGGGACACAGGGATATAAAAGGACAATGGAGCCGTCAGGCACTTGTTAAACAAGCAGTGGCTAACGAGATCCGACAGCAGCATACCGCTTTCCTCAGAAGTTTGGCTATGGCGGGGGCGATCGCCAAAATTTTCTGGTCTAAAAAATAATTGCCGACAATTTCTATGGGCAGATGCCACGGTGCTATTGGGGGCGGCCTCTGCTTGGGACAGTCTTCAGAAGCGAATCGGCGCGATCGCGCCCTTGGCTAAAACTCGCTGCCAGGAGAATAAATAATGAGGGTTTTTGCTGGGATTGACAGTCTTGCGACTTAGGCAATTTGTCGTAAGCAGAACTTAAAGAAAATTGTGCTTTTGATGAGGGTGGGAAGCAGGCAAGTTCGCTGATTCAGCCAGATTCAGGATGAAGGGCCGGGGGGCGAGGGGTTGCGATTTAGTGGGATTTTTGTGTCTAATTGTTGCTGCTGTCAGTCCTCCGGGCACAATGGCTATATTAAAGTGCTTTTGACGGGGCGAGCTGGCAGGAGGCTTGGTGTGCCACGCAAACAACGATATTTCAAAACTGACCACTATGTACTGATAGAAGTTAAGAATTACGGTATACAAAGTTTAATTTGCAGATTTGCCTATGGCTCGCTTGGGGCGATCGCTCATTCAGTGTTGTGAGTTATTTGTCGAGTTGTTCTATGGAGAAAAATTTTCGTATCGTTAACTTCTTAGCTCTATACGACTAGTAGCCTACGAGTAGTAATCAATGAGTGATCGGTTGGAGAAACATGGGTCAATGCACGGTGAACGCGGCCGGATTTTGGTGGTAGACGATACCCCCGATAATCTGGATTTGTTGGGTAGTTTGCTCACCCGCAAGGGGTTTAAGGTCTTAACGGCCAATAGTGGGAGAGCCGCGATCGCCTGTGTGTATCAGGATTGGCCGGAACTGATTCTGCTTGATATTTGTATGCCTCAGATGGATGGCTATGCGGTGTGTATGGCGCTCAAAGCCGATGAGCATACTAAAAATATTCCGATTATTTTTATCAGTGCCCTGGATGAAGTTTTGGACAAAATTAAGGCGTTTAAGGTGGGCGGCATTGATTACATTACCAAGCCGTTTCATGGGGCGGAGGTGGTGGCGCGGATTGATACGCATCTCTCGATCTGCCGGTTGCAGCAACAGCTAGAAGCTCAAAATCAACTGTTGCAGCAGGAAGTTCGCGATCGCATCGCAGCAGAAACGGCGCTCCAATCGGCGAATCGAGAACTGTACCGCCTTGCCAATTTAGATGGTCTGACCCAGGTGGCCAATCGCCGTAGTTTTGATGCCACGCTGGATAAGGAATGGCGACGGTTAAGCCGGGAACAAAATCCGTTGTCGTTAATCTTGTGCGATGTGGATTGCTTCAAGGGGTTTAACGATACTTATGGACACCAATCGGGGGATGAGTGCCTGAAGCAAATTGCCGCCGCCATGACGGCGGTGCTCAAACGGCCTAGCGATTTGCTGGCCCGGTATGGGGGGGAAGAGTTTGTGATTGTGTTGCCCAATACGCCAGAAAGTGGGGCCATCCATGTGGCAGAGGAAATTCGGGCGGCGATTCATGATCTGGCCCTGCCCCATCGTCGTTCCTCTGTGCGCCCAATTGTCACGCTGAGTCTGGGTATTGCTACCCTGATCCCTTCCATTGACGTTAACCCGGAATTTCTGATCTATGCGGCTGATCGGGCACTGTATACCGCCAAGATGGAAGGTCGCGATCGCGCCTGTGTTGCGCCTGTGCCGCTGGTTGCCGAGTCTTGAATGGGGCCAGATGGGCCAGGATGCTAAGGCCAGTCCCAGAGGCGATCGCCTGATACAATACCAACAGCTTCGGCACAGGCAGCGCGCAACGGCAGGCGCTATTCTCAAATCTTCATCCCCGTCATGCGGAAAGCTGAGACTTCGCTGTGAATCACTCCCTGTCGCCGCTCCTCCTCTTCTCGTGATGGAAACTTACTTGCTGCTCAAACTACGTCCTCAACTGATTACCCCAGAAGCCTTTCAGCCTTTTGGGCAGGTTGTTTTTGCCACCCAAGATGGTAAAGGTTACGACGCGATCGATGCTCAACTTCAGCTTCAAAATGGGATTCCCCGCTTCTACATCATGCGTCTGCACCAACGGGGTCTCCGGTTTGACCGGATCACTCGCCACCAACAGGTGACTCAATGCTTGGGCGCACTCAATGGTCAAAGCTGGTTTTTGGCCGTGGCAGCGCCTGGAACAGCGGCAATTCCTGATCTGGAAACAATCACTGCGTTTGAAATTCCAGGCAATTGTTTTGTGAAATTGGAAATTGGTACGTGGCACGCAGGGCCATATTTCACGGTGCCTACGGTGGATTTTTATAATCTGGAATTGAGCGATACCAATGTGGTTGACCACGAGACGTGCAATCTCATGACCACCCAGGGGGTTGAGTATGAGATTGTGGTGGCGGCACCTTAGTGGCGATGCCGTGCGCCCAACCGCAGGGTGCTTGGTGTTGTGGTTGCTGTTGGCTGAGTTGATCGGAACCAGTCAGCCCTGCGATCGCTGCGGACTTCTGAGCGATCGCAGGGCTTCTGGCAATAGCGCAATTCCATAGAACTGGGGCAGTGCTGGCTAAAACGAGGGATGCGGCACCGCACGGGCACGGGCTTACAGCGGAGGCTGGTCAAACGCCGGAGGTTGGCATCAACCCGGCTGCTAATCCTGCCGAGCCAAGGTCTAATTATTTGCCGGAAGCGGTACTAACCAGTTCGCGTTGGGCGATCGAAAGAGTCAAATTGCGTAAAGACTTTTGTTCTAAACCCATCGCCAAATCGGGCATTTCTTGCCAACAGTGGGTGCAGAACCAATACACTGTACCGTGACGAGTATGCCGTAATAAAGTCTCTGAACAGCAAGGACACCGATTCATGATATTAAATCCAAATTCTTTAGAAAGCCGCAAAAATTAAAAACTAAATCTCGTAGATCTACAAGATTCACTTATAGGATAAAAAATCTTTTAAAAAAATACAGCTTTTTCCTTTGAGTGATCTAGTAACAATACCGAGCAAACTCCCTGAATCCGGTGTTCCGAAGCACACAAATTTGCTGCAAACGGTACAAACGGGGCCGGAAAGCACGGAAATACGCAATCTCCAAAGAATTATGATTCTATTTAAACTTTTATAATTATTCATTGATTTGAAATATTACGAGTCATTTTTTAAAACTTTAAGTGGGTTTTGGATCGAAATGTGAATTTTGGTAAGCGTTCACCCGGAGTAAATTGCCGCAGAGATTAAGAAGCTGCCTAGAATGAAGGAAAGATCAACGTCACTTTTCTTTGGGTAGGTAGTTTCCTTGGCCGATGAAATGCAGTTAGCGTTATTGCTTCAGGGGAGCGATCGCTGGAATCAATGGCGGCTTGAGTACAGCCATGCAATGATTGATTTGCGCGAGGCCGACTTGAGCTATGCTCACCTGAATGGAGTCAATCTAGCTCAGGCCAATTTAGAAAAGGCCGATTTGCGTTGTGCCAACTTACGAAAAGCGAATTTGAGTCAGGCGAATTTGCATATTGCCAATCTGAGTCAGGCCAATTTGTATGGAGTGAATTTAAATCATGCTAATTTACAAATCGCGAATTTAGATGCCAGTAATTTACGCAAAGCTCAATTGCTGAAAGCGGATCTAAGTTGGGCGGGGTTAATTAAAGCTAATTTGTTAGAAGCAAATTTACAAGATGCAAATCTACATGGAGCTAATTTGACGGAGGCGAATTTATATCGGGCGATTTTGGTGAAGGCAATTTTGGCTGGAGCCGAATTGCGGGGAGCCACTTTACCTGATGGCTCAGTCCATTATTAGCCATCCGATAAATTAGGAAATCGATGAAGAATTTGGCAAAAATCGCAACATAGGAATCGAACTCTTGGCAACACAAAATTTGGTTGGAACAGACTCCCAGTGGCAGCAGGGTGCGTTGGTGGAAGTGGCGATCGCGGATCTCAGTGATAGTGGCGATGGCGTAGGTCGGGTTGGGCAACGGGTTGTGTTTGTGCCTGATACGGTAACGGGCGATCGCGCGGTGGTGCGGTTGCTCCGGGTCAAACCCCAATATGCCCAAGGGCGGGTGCATGAACTACTGGAACCCTCGCCCCATCGGATTCGGCCCCGGTGCATTGTGGCGGATAAGTGCGGGGGGTGTCAGTGGCAGCATGTCAGCGATGACTATCAGCAAATGGTCAAGCGGAATTTGGTGGTGCAAGCCTTGGAGCGTATTGGTGGCTTTGCCTCGGTGGCGGTGGCCCCGATGCTGGCGGGGGCGACGTTGGGCTATCGCAATAAGGCGACGTATCCGGTGCGGCGATCGCCCACTGGGCAAGTGCAGGCTGGCTATTACCAAAAGGGCAGCCATCAACTGATTAATTTGAATCAATGCCCGATTCAGGATGAACGGCTGAACCCGTTACTGGCTGAAGTGAAGCAAGATATTCAAACGAGGGGTTGGGGAATTTACGATGAAGCCAAGCACCGGGGGAAAGTGCGGCATTTGGCCTTGCGGATTGGGCGGCGCACGGGAGAAATGTTGTTAACGTTGGTGGTGAATGAAGGCAATTTAGACGGGCTGGAGTTACAAGCCCAAACCTGGCTAGAGCGTTATTCGGGGCTGGTTGGGGTGTTGCTGAATATCAACAGCGATCGCACCAACGTCATCTTTGGCCGGGAAACCCAATGCCTTGCCGGACAGCCCTACCTGCGGGAAGAATTTGCAAATTTGAGTTTTCAGATTCGGCCTGAGACTTTTTTTCAGGTCAACACAGAAATGGCCGAGCGGTTGTTGGCCTGTGTGGTGACGGAACTGGATTTGCAAGGCGATGAAGTAGTGCTGGATGCCTATAGCGGCGTGGGCACGTTGACGCTGCCGTTGGCAAAGGCGGCCAAGCAAGTGATTGGGTTAGAGCTTCAGCCCGAAGCGGTGCAACAGGCTGCTGTGAATGCGGCGTTGAATCAACTCACCAACGTCACGTTTCGGCAGGGCACGGTGGAATCGTTGTTGCCAGAGCTAGACTTTCAGCCGGATATTGTAGTGCTTGATCCGCCGCGCAAAGGTTGTGCTAGTGGGGCGATCGCGGCTTTACGCACCCTGCAACCCCAGCGGATTGCTTATATGAGTTGCAATCCGGCGACTCTGGCCCGCGATTTGAAATTGCTCTGTGCCGATGGGCTTTACACCTTGGGCCGGGTGCAACCTGCGGATTTGTTTCCCCAAACGGCCCATGTGGAATGTGTGGCGTTTTTGACGCGAACGGCCCCCTTGGCGGGTTAAAGGGGTGTTGCTGGGGGCGCGAAGGCACCAGATTCATCCGGTTACAGGCGGCAATTGGCAGTAGGATCAAAACGGCGTTTGCAGGGTAGAAAACCGATGAAATTTAGCGAAATCGTGCAACAACTGGGAGCGTTGGCGCAACAATCCAGCCTGGATACTGTACCGGACATTGATCCAGACATTGATGGGGTGCAAGCGATCGCCACAGCAACCCCCGGCACCCTGAGCTACATTGATGGTGCCAAATTTGCCCCCCAGGTACAGACGACTGGCGCTAGCGCCTTGATTTTGCCCCGCAACCAGGATTTGCAGACTGCCGCCACCGCACGGGGGTTGGCTTGGGTCGAAACAGTGGAACCGCGTCTTTGCTTTGCTCAGGCGATCGCCTTGTTTTACCAACCATTTCAGCCCGCGCCGGAAATCCACCCCACCGCCGTCGTCCACCCCACCGCGCAACTGGGCGAGCATGTTTACGTTGGCCCCCATGTGGTAATTCAGGCCAATACAGTGATTGGCAATCAGGTGTGCATTCATCCCAATGTGGTGCTGTATCCGGGGGTGCGGGTGGGCGATCGCACGGTGCTTCATGCCAACTGTACGGTACATGAACGGACGCAGATTGGTGCAGATTGCGTGATTCATTCTGGTACAGTGCTGGGGGCGGAGGGCTTTGGGTTTGTGCCCACGCCGCAGGGCTGGTACAAAATGCAACAGTCGGGTTTTGTGGTTTTGGAAGACGGGGTCGAAGTGGGGTGTAATGGGGCGATCGACCGTCCGGCTGTGGGGGAAACGCGCATTGGTCGGCAAACTAAACTCGACAACATGGTGCATATTGGCCACGGTTGCCAGATTGGGTTTGGGTGCGCGTTTGCGGCCCAGGTGGGGTTGGCCGGTGGGGTGGAGGTGGGCGATCGCGTCATCCTGGCGGGGCAAGTCGGGGTGGCGAACGAAGCCAAGATTGGGCCAGGGGCGATCGCGTCGTCCAAGACCGGGGTGCATGGCTCAATTCCGCCCGGACAAGTCGTTTCTGGCTATCCCGGCGTTGACCATAAGATCTATCTCAAATCCTCGGCTATTTACAGTCGCTTACCGGAAATGCACCAAACCCTGCGCCAGTTGCAAAAGCGCGTTGCCGAATTGGAACAACAATCGTCCCAAGCTTAAGGATTATGCATTAAGTGGCGTAGAGCCGCGATCGCTGAACTCTGCGATCGGCTTAGGGCGACAATGAAAACAACACAGGGACTAGCAGTTTTACGTCTTCTGCGTCCCTGTGCATTTGGGGTTGAGCTTGCAGCCAGCGAACCCAGCAGCCCGAACTACTTTAGTAAGCTAGTTGCCGGGTTCGCTCGTGCTAAAAACTCAGTCGGTGGGAAAGGGAGCTTATTTGAAAGCCCGCTCGGCCCGATGCCAAGCTTTTTGCACGGCGTGTTTCACTTTGTCCCAACCCAACCCCGATGAGCCATGCTGGGTTTCGTATTCCCGGCGCAGGTCTAACTCGGCATCGTCAAAGGTTCTGCCAGTGCCCATGTGGCGCACATAGCCCTCGTATCCTAGTCGGTAGGCTGGCTCGTAGTCCGTGAACGAGCGCCCCGATTCGTAGTAGGGTTCGGAGGTGTAGTTTTGCTGCCAATAGTTGCCTTCGTTGCTGTAGATATCCTGGTAATACCGCCGATTCCAGGCATCGCGGGTGGCCGGTTCGGCCTTTTCCCAGGGCAGACGCTTGTTATTGGAGCCTTCGTAATCGCGCCGCAAATCTGGTTCAACTTCCTCGTAGCGTCTGTTGTCGCGGGAGTATCGATTATAGCCTTCGTAGCCAGTTTTGTAGGCAGGCTCGTAGTCTTCGTAGGCATCCCCGGCGGCATAGTAAGGCCGACTAGAGTAGGCCGATCGCCAATAGGTGTCTTCTACTGTGGGGTCAAAGGCTTCTGCGGTACTCTTGCCAAGTAGGCCGCCAATCACGCCCCCAATCACTGCACCGATCGCGCCACCAATAGGGCCAGCGATCGCCCCTACCGCCGTCCCGATGGTTCCGGCAGCGGCCGCACCAACCCCTGTGCCAATGGGATGGGCACCTGTTTCGCCCGTGATGGGATCGCGGTTTGGATTCGCTTCAGCTAGTTGATCCATATCTGCGTCTAACTGGCGTTTTTGATGAGTGCGACCGTCATCAATGCTTTGGTTTAGACCAGTATTCCGACGTGATTCTTGCTCGTAGTCATAATTCGATTGATTATGAGTCATTTTTCAACCTCCTGTTCAATTCTATGCCGTCTAAAACTTGGCTATCTTGCGATACTACCCTCAATCAAACGGCAAACTTGTCTTCCTAAAGTTATGGGGGAGTGGTATCAAGAGAGATATTCTCCTAAGGGTGGCTCAGTGGCTTGGGTCTGGGGCTGAAAAGCCCGGAAGGACGGGCGATCGCATCTCTTTCGTAGAGCAGATGAATTCCTGGCGCATTACTTGTAAAACCTGGAATATTGAAACGCAATTGAGGTCTTCTTATGCTGTTAAAAGATAAGCAAACAGGTACATTAATTAAAATTTTGGAGCCGGAGGTCTTGTTTGATCCTTTTCAGCCAGAGGTGGTTGGTCAAGAGCAAGCTGGTGAGGAAGAACAAGATCCAGCGGCTTTTCCAAAGGCGCAACTGGTCTTTTTGTCGAATGAGCCATTGCCGCAGTGTTGGTTGGATGCAAATTACCGCGAAGGTAAAGTAAGTTAACGTCACCGCATTAACGCCAACCCGTCTACGGGCGATCGCCGCTGGTGCAGGGATAGCTAATTTCCAAGTGTTGGCCCTGAATTGATCACGGCGCGATCGCCCGTAGAGTATTTTTTTCAGTTTTTGCTTTGTTAGTTTGTGCAGTGCTTGCGGTGGTACTGGGTGTTGATTTTAAGGTATGCCAAAGCGAAGTCATACCAAGTTGTGTAATGCCAACTCTGGTCTCTGCTAGCATTAAGATACTTGTGGGTTAGGGCTGTCCCTCATCCGAGTTATGGCTAGATGTTTTGACCTGAGGCTTGAGTAAATTGGGTATGGTTTGGCGATCGCGGCAATTCAGGCTTTGGTCTATCACGCTTGGCAGTAGTTTGTTGGTGTTGACCACTGTGGCTGGCCTGGTGAGCGATCGCGTCACTTTGCCTGCTGCCTTGGCGGGCACCGTGGCTCCGCCCGCGCAGGTTGCTAATGCAGAACGCCTCAAACCGTTGTATGGGGCGGATATTGTGTACTTGGGGGAAACCCACACCAGTCCGGCTGATCATGTGGCCCAATTGGAAATCCTCGAAGCCTTGTATGCCAAAAATCCGCAGTTGGCGATCGGGATGGAGATGTTTCAGCGCCCGTTCCAGACCGTTCTGGATGAATATTTAGCAGGCACAATTACCGAAGCCGAGTTGGTGCAACGCAGCGACTACGATCGCCGTTGGGGTTTCCCGTGGGAGTATTATGCCCCGATTCTGCGGTTTGCCAAGGCCAAACAACTCCCAGTGATTGCGCTGAATGCCCCTGCCGAAGTCACTCGCAAGGTTGCCCGCGAGGGATTGGACGGTTTAACGGCGGCGGATTTTCGTGATATTCCCGATCGCGCCCAATTGGATACCAGCAATGCCAACTATCGCCGTTTTGTATTGAGTGCGTTTGATAGTCACGCGGCCCACGGCAACTTTAATGTCGATCATTTTTTTGCCGCGCAAGTGGTTTGGGATGAAACGATGGCGCAAAGTATTGCCACTTTCCGACGGGCAAATCCTCGAACTCAGGTGGTGGTCTTGGCGGGGCAAGGTCATGTCGTTTATGGGTATGGCATTCCCGATCGCGTGGCCCGTCGGCTGGGGCGATCGCTTAACCAAAAAATTGTCTTGCTCAATCCACCCCCCGACCTCAACGCCGCCGCCGAGACTGCGATCGCCGATCTGCTTTGGTATAGCGCGTCCCCGCTGGATGCAGGAGCCGCTCCCCAAAATACTGGAGATTGATTCTGCCTCAAGTTTCAGGGCAGATTGGGGAACTTTGGTAGATAAATGGGCAACTTTAAAGGCAAGCATTTTTATTTTCCATCTCACCAGCATGGGCCTATGACTTTACGTAAATTTGTTTTTCCGGCGATGGTGGCGATCGCCCTTATCCCAACCCTAGGGGCACAACCCAGTGGTGCCGCACCGGTGCGGCGATCGCCCGTGGCCCAAAATTTGCCTTTTGCCCTGGATGGCAAACCCGTCTATGTGCAACGTCAAGGCACCTGGCAAGAAGCCATTTTACGCGGCTACAACTACAACAGTCGGACTGGTTTTGTGTATAGCGTGCAGTACATGGGCGATCGCGCGACGGAGAGCAACGTGCCCCCCAGTCGCATCATGACGCTGGCCGATGCCCAAGCACGGGGAATCGCCAAAACCGCTTATGCCGTAGATAATCAGGTTGGCATTCAGCAGATGGTCGCCGCCCACAACACATGGCGCAAAAAAGTCGGAGTGCCGCCCTTGCGCTGGTCGCCTCAACTCGCCACCTATGCCCAAACCTGGGCGAACCAACTTTTGAAGAGTGGCAAATTTGAGCATCGCCCAAATTCACCCTATGGAGAAAACTTAGCCTGGGCACAGGGGCAGCAGTTTAGCCCGGAGCGCGTGGTCAATCTGTGGGGCGAGGAAGTGAAAGACTACAACTACGGCGCAAATACCTGTAAACCGGGCAAAATGTGTGGCCATTACACCCAGGTTGTTTGGAAAAATACGACGGAAGTTGGCTGTGGCGTGGCACGGGGGGACGGGCAAGAAGTTTGGGTGTGTAACTATAACCCGCCGGGAAATTACCGGGGGCAAAAACCCTACTAAATTGATCCTTCCCTGCTCTGGTCTGAGCGGGCCAGGAGGTGCAGGGTTTTTTCGTCTCGTTTGCCCTGAAAAAATTGATAGAGCACTTGCTCAAAGACCGATTCTGGTGGCCCAACCGTGGCAAACAACGTCGCACAGGAGTGCAATTTCAGATCATCCGGCGTACCAAAAATGGCCTGGGCAGAGCGGTCTTTGAGCCGCAATACCGTCTCAGTACACTCGACCAACCGCGTGCCAAGCACTGGATGGTTCAGGTAAGCCTGGGCTTCTGCCCTACTTTTGATGGCGTACTTTTGGGAGGTTGGGCTGGAGCCGAGGCCCGCAAATTGCGGGAAGATGTACCACATCCAATGCGATCGCTTGTGGCCCTGGGCAAGTTCGGCCATAACTTGCTGGTAACGGTTGGCTTGTGCCTCAATAAATCGCTGTAAATTATGGGTATCCATTTCGGCGATCGCGCTGGGCGAGTGGCACAAATCCTGGCGAATTTGCGTGCGAATTTCCATTAACACAAGACCTAGCCGATTTTTGCCGTGTCCATCTCCCCCATCCCCCCAATAACTATCATTGCGGGTGTGCTCGACTAACCGGGCTTCCCCCGTTGCCAAAAGCTTTGTGGTCAAATTAGGATGCTGAGTGAACTTGGCATACACCGCTTCTCGCATCGTGGCATCTTTGATGCTGTGCCAGTCAGGCCGTAACGGTCGATTGCGATCGCGCCCCATTTCAGCCGCAAGACGTGGAGTTGGCGCTTGCTGCACCTGTTCCTCGTGTACCGTCCCAGCAAATTTTTGGGCTTGAAAATAATGTTCTGAAGTTGCCCAAATTTTGTCCTTCAAACGAATCGGATAGGGCGCAAAATTAGAACAAAACCCATAGGGCTGATCCAGGTGATAGAAGCCAATCGATTTCCTTGCTGCCTCGATCACTACCGCATCCAAGCGCGCAACCGCAACCCGGCACTCCACCCCGCGAATGTAACAAGTCTGGCTCTGATAAGCCTCTCCTGTGTCTGCTACAGTAACCTCAAACCCAGCCCCCAGGGCTGGATTAAGCAACTTTAACTTTCGGCCCAGAGCATCCGTTGCGTGCTCTACACAAGCCAGACATACGGCCAAAGGATACTGGGGCCACTGGGCAACGGGTTGAAAACAAAGCGGACAGGAACACGGTTGATCTGAACTCATAATTACAATTAATCACAATAAAATAGATAGATTTGCAGCCATCGGGGCATCATCTTAAACTCACTGGCAAAAATGCTTATTACCCAAATTGAAATGCCAGTATGCACCGAATTCTGATATTTATTTAATCTACTTTAGACTAATCTGCTTTGCGATGTTCTGGTCGCTCAAGCTTTGTAATACCAGTTTAATAATAGACGACAAGCAATTCAACTCCAGGTTAAACAGGGAAAAGTCTTTGCTGTAACAGGGATTGATGATCGCTAAAGTCAATGGTTGTATCTACTTCAAAAGCTTCTCATTTAGCCTTTTGAAGTTCTAAGATCTGTTTATCTGGAGCTTCTAAAATTACCTGCGGTAGATGATTCAGCGACTCCTTTACCTCACTCAAGTTTGAGTCTTGCAAGTCACGAATGCCTTATCATGGGCAATCGCTGGGTTAGATCGAACTAGTTCAGGGTGAGGGCGTACACGGGGCGATCGCCCATAGTGGCAATTCAGGGCACTTTTGCGGCATCCTATAAGTTAGGACACCAGTACTAAATAGCTATGACTCCCGAAGACACCAGCAATCTCCTCGCGGCTCTTTCCCAAATTGCGATCGCCGCCGAGCGCATCGCCAACATCCTAGAGTCTACTCCCCAGCCTGCCCCTAATATGCAAGCTGACCTCGCCACCTATCCGGGGTTTGATTGGGCCAGCATTGGGGCGGAAGTGCTCCAGCGGGATCACCACGGCGCGATCGCAGTGCGGCATGGGGGCAAGATCTATACTCGCCGTAACCCTGTCAACAAATACGGCATTGCCATCTGGTATTCCCGCGCGACGGGGAAAGAGGGCGACGATACGGTGTACGAGCGGTTGATCACGTTCAAAGAAATCAAAATCGAGGCTGATCCCCTCAATGATAAGACGCTGGCAAAATTGCGGAGTTACCGAACTCCCACGCCTTAAATTCCAGGCCCACAGGTGGCGATCGCGATTTTGGTAGCGAATTCTGTAACGCCGCTGGAGCACCCTTGATCCCCGGTTAGGGTGAAAGAGTCAACTGCTCTAGGCTGAGTTGCCAGTGGGGTTAAAGGATGATGCACAATTTGCACACAAAAAAGTATGGGCCAATGCACAAAGCTGGATGCCTGCTGCTGTTGAGTCTGACCTTGTTGGGTACGGTGGGTCAACTGGGTACCCAAACCGGGGCGATCGCCACACCCCCCGCCTCGCGCCTCACCACGGCCCAACGGAGTCAACCCGTAAGTGTTGCGTTGCCCCGCCGAGTGGCGCTGAAAGTCCGGCAGGATGTGGCTCAACGCTTTAATTTACCAGAACGGAGCCTGCGGATTGTCCGGGCGAACCGTGCTACGTGGTCGGATAGTTGCCTTGGGTTAGGGGCACCGAATGAACGGTGTGCGACGGCGACGGTGGAAGGATGGCGCATCGAAATCACTAATGGTCAAGATACCTGGGTGTATCGCACAGATTTGCGTGCCCAAGTTATCAAGTTAGAAACGCCAGATCCGGCTGCGTTGCCGCCGCAAGTGGTGGATTTGCTATTCACCGCGATCGCCCGTCAGGAAAAGGTGCCAGCCAATACGCTCAAAGTGGTGGAATCTCGACCCAAAACCTGGGATGGCTGTATGGGAATTTATGAACCCAACCAGATGTGTACGAAAATTGGCATTATGGGCTATCAGGTGATTGTGATGGGCGATCGCCAAAGTTGGGTTTACCACGTCAACCAGGATGGATCGCTGATTGTGAAAAATTCAACGGCCAGTGGTAGCAGCAGCCAGATTACGCCGTCTTTCTTTCCCGTGGACTCACAACCGGCAACTCCCACCCCAGACATTATTTTTCAAATGACAGTTTCCGGCAGCATGGATGGCAGTGTCACGGAAACCGTCTTGACCGCAGACGGCATTTTGTATCGCCGAACGAATCGGATACAAGCGTCAGTTGTTTCGGAGCCGCAAATCATCAAACGCCTCTCCAAACGGCAAGTACAACAGTTTCAACAACTCCTTCAGCAACAGCGGTTCCCGAATCTGGATGGAATGCGGTATTTAACTTCTGCGGCCTTCGCGGATTATCCCACCACGGTATTGCAGGGCATGGGCAGCACCGTTGCTTATATTGACCTCGAACAATCTGGGTTGCCGCGATCGCTCCAGGCTGTGATTGCTGCATGGCAACGGTTATAACCCGCAGCAAAGACCCCCACAAGAGCTTTTGACGCAATCAGAGCGTGTCTTCGATGTGGCGTTCGGCTTGGTGGGCGATCGCTTGAAGAGGTCATGCTTCATGCGCTGAAAGTCGGTGTCTTCCAGATTGGGAGAATGCACCCGATGAGTTTCAGGCAGATTTAGCCGCTCTTGACCGGTTGGAAGATGAGGCTCTATGGAAGGTTGCCACAGGTCACAAGACTAAGGAGGAGATGGCACGGCATTTCGACTTGCTGGATGCCCTTGCTTCTTGAGAGTGGAAAGATAACCCCGAATCCGACCAAAGATTTGTGCTCCTGCTTCTGAACGGAAGCCCCCGGAAATCTTTTGCTTGAGTTTCATCATGCGAATATCGCGCTCGGCTTGATTGTTATCAAACGGCACGCTGAAGTCATGGATAAATCTCAAGACTTCAGCGTGATGCGTCTCTAAACGCTCTAACAAATTTCTGGTAGTGAACTAGACCTGTGGATCGGATCAGATATCCAGACCAAATTCATAGCGGTTGATGAACAAGCCAATGACCACATCATGCAACCAGATCGATTTAGAGCGACCTGGATAGCGTTGTTTCCCCTCCCCCTCACCTGATCGGCCATGTTTGACGACATCATCACTGCCACAACTGGGGCAAAGAACTGGTTCAAGTCCCAGGTTACAAATCGAAGGCAGACGACGCTCTTAGTTTCCTTCATTTCCACAGGTCTAGTCCACTACCGCGAATGGATAATCCCCAGCATAATAGAAGTGTTCTCGAATTGCGACTCTGAGTATTTCTACTTATTACATAACTGGGATACACCCGAGTATCCCGGTCTTTTGACAAACAGTCAACCGCCTTGGGATACTTGGCATCATAGGTTTTGATAAAACGCTCAAATGTCGTCAGCGCATCATCTTTCGTCTCGGCCCTATAAATCTCATGGAGAGCCGATTTGGCTTTTGGTTGTTGGCTTTTGGGCAAGTTGTTGAGCATATTGGCCGTTTTATGCACCCAGCATCGTTGCACACGAGTGGTAGGAAACACTGGCGCTAAAGCCTTCCAAAACCCTCAAGCTCCGTCCCCAATTGCTAGCTCTAGAGCTATTTTCAGCCCCTGGTCTTGCAAGCGCAACAACAACGGCTTCCAACTTAACTCGGACTCTCGAAATCCTGCTTCTAGCCCCAGCACTTCTTTGGTTCCGGTGTCGGTGACACCCATAACAACGAGGCTGACCATCAATGCAGCTTCGTTGCGGATGTTAAAGTAGATGCCATCCGCCCACATATACACGGACCGTTTACCGCTCAAGGAGCGTTTCTGCCATTGTTTATTAAATGTCAAGTCATATGACTTGGACATTTAGTAGCGATCGGATGACCTAAACTACGGCGATCAGGCTTGCATTGAGCCATAGGCAGCGCACATCGCCTGTAATTTTTGCTGAAATCGCTCTTGGACGGCGGCGGGGGCCAGGATGTGACAGTCTTCCCCGTAGCGAAACGCTTCTCGGAAAAACCAGAAGGTGTTGGCAACGCGCCGAATCACATGGCGCACAGGCGGATAGCGATCGCTCAACCATTCATTCTGAATATCGGTCGGCTTGGCTTCGTAGGCAAAGGCAAGTCCTTTGAACAAGTGCATTTCGACTTCCAGATAATCCAGATCGGGTCGCCATTGGCCTTGCACCGTACTGATGGCCGCATCGGGGATGCGATCCAGGCGCAATATCCAGTTATGCTGTAAGGCTGGCAAGTCCTGGTTGCCCTCTGTTTCTTCGCACCAGCATTCGAGATATTGCCGCCGTTCGTAAGGGGTAATTCGGGCATGGCGGATGGTGAAGCTCCAGGGGCGATCTGCTGCATCGCGATAGGTCAATCGAAACGGGGTTTGGCGGCGAATATACTGGTCAATTTCGAGTCGCCAGGGTGCCAGGGGTGCTTCTAGATCGCGATCAATCTGGTTTCTTAAGGGAATGGGTAATTCGCTCCGCTCCAGTAACAGTTGAGCCACAATTTGGGCTGCGTCAATCTGTCCGGCATCGATGAGGCTCTGGATCGATTGATGGAGTGCCCGGATGCGAGTTTCTGACCAATCGTGATTGCGACCAATTAACAGTTCGCGACGGGCGATCGCTTCCACCAGTCGGGAAATGTTCGGGCGATCGCCCCACAGCATCCCCTGTTCAGTCGCAATCTGCTCCAACTGCTCTTTGTCTTTGTCAGAAATCGACAGGGTGATTGATTGACCACGACGACCCATTGCTACCTTCCAATTGTACGTACACTTTGTACTTGCATATCCTCTATTGTGCTGCCATTATGGAGACATCGCAACCAGTCACGTACACCTTAAGACGATGACGGATTACAGCATTACTCTTAAACCTGTTTATTCTCAAACGGTGCCATCACCTGGCGACGTGACATTACCCGATGGCTGGTCACTATCCTGGCATCAAGCAGAAACGTTAGCGGCTTTATCCAATCCCAACGTTGATGTCGTGGTTAACACTGCCATGACTGGCGATGGAAAAAGTCTTGCGGCTTATCTTAAGAGTTTGCAGGAGTACTACTGTGCAATTGGGTTGTATCCAACCAATGAACTAGCCCGTGACCAAGAGTTACAGCTATCCAACTATGTGCAAGTTTTCAAACCACGGCATGAACCTCGAATTAATCGGCTCAGTGGTGCAGAGTTAGAAGTTTATGCCGAAACTGAAAAGCTCAAGAAAGTAGATGCGATCGCAACTCGCACGGGACAATCAGAGATCTTAGTCACGAATCCTGACATTTTTCACTACATTTATCGAGGAGCCTATGTGTTTCGAGGAGATGCTCCAGACAAACTGTGGAATCGAATTGACCGAAACTTCGACGGATTCATTTTTGATGAATTCCATGTGTTTGGCGCACCTCAAATCGCCAGTGTGATCAATACATTGTTGTTAATTCGGTATACCAGTGGGTTAATACGCCGCGATGGAACGCACAAAAAGTTTTTATTCTTATCGGCGACACCAAATGACCAATTGTTAGAGCGATTGGAAAACGCAGGGTTGCGATGTCAAATTATTGATCCCTTAGCCACTGGAAAATATTGCTTCCCCAATAATCAGAAAGAGGCACAGCAACTCAACTTGAGGGATTGGCGAGTAGTAGCTCGATCGATTCGCCTCAATTTTGTTTCTCTAGAATCGACTTCTAAAGCGTCCGAAAGCTGGTTACGGGAAAATGCAAATCTGATTTTGAATCAGTTTCAGCAACATCCAGGAAGTAAGGGTGCAATTATTCTCAACTCGATCGCGGCAGTTAAACGGCTCACTCCTTTCTTCCAAGAATTGCTGGAACCGCACGGGTTAAAAGTCAGCGAAAACACAGGGTTGTCTGGGAAGGGAACGAGGGAAATATCCTTGCTCGCTGACCTGGTGATTGGCACCAGCACGATCGATGTGGGAGTTGACTTCAAGATCAATTTTCTGATCTTTGAATCATCTGATGCGGGAAACTTTATTCAACGGTTAGGGCGCTTAGGACGACATGATGGGTATGAACAGGATGGGAAGAGTATCCGGTTTGACGGGTTTACTGCCTATGCCCTTATTCCAAACTTTTTGGTAGAGCGGCTGTTTGCAGGGGAAACAACACCATTGGAAACTGCGGGTATCTACGATCGCCCATTTCTCAATCAAACCATTCGGGAACAGTACCGCCGCATCAATGACTTTCGCGGCTATTACAAACGGTGGGGGGCGGTGCAATCATTTCGGTTAGTTTACGACTTGGGCGATCGCACCATCCAGCAACAGTACGCCGGGAGCCGCGAAAAGTTCCAGGCAGCTTGCGAGGCGGTCTTTGATACCAGCCTGAAAAAAGTTGCAGGGCAAGTGCGGGGATGGGCGGAGGAGTGGCAACAGCTTTCCGGCAAAAAGGGAAACCCCATCGCCGACGATGCGTGCAGTTTCCGAGGTTCCAGTCCGTTGCAGTGTGGGTTGTACGATTTGACAGAAGCGAAGGAGGGCGATCGCTTCAAAACCTATGATTTACCAGGCGTTCTAGGCAACCTGGAAGTTGAGATTCTGTCTAAAGCCGCCTTTATGCGAACGCTGGAGGAGGCAAAGAAGCGGATCGGTCAACCCATTCCCACAGGACGATTTGCCCACTGTCTCGCATTTATGCAGTTGAAGGCATATCGGGAAGAACGACTGAACTGGAAGTTTGCCTACCCTGGGAATCTACAACCCATTGCCGATGCCTGGAAAGTGCAGGTCTTGACCGGACTGGAGATTTGGCAACCGGAGAACCGTTGGGCAACCGAAATCAACAAAACCCTCCGAAAGGAAGGCTTGGTTGCTTATGTGATTCGTCGCCCAGTGAATGAAGTCCGAATGCGATTACGACTGCCCATGCACTTCCAGATTTATCCCATCAGCGACCAATATAGTTTTCACGATGCAACAGCACCCTACTCTGTTGCCTTTGGGCAGAGTGCCTTGCTGCTCGATACCCTTGCCTATCAATTCAAAAAAGAAGGAGGCGAAATATGGATCGCATGAAAGATGGTGTGGGAAGAAATGATGCCCGATATTTAGTAGGTCATGTTTCAATCCCTAATAGGTATTTCTGCTTCTCCCGTATAAAGAAGCGTAAGTACAACTTCTTCCCACTACGTTTATGATAGCACCCTACGCCTCCAAACAAAATGGTTATGACATACTAAATAAAACTTTGCTAGTATGGTGACTACTATCTTACTGGAGGAACGCTGTATGCTTGGGCAGAACTACGATCTCGCTCTAATCCGTAACCTGCTCGACTTAATTGAAAAAGAACGGGAACGCAACAACCTCCAGGATGCACAAATTAGAGCAGTTTTTCAAAGAATGGATGAGATAGAGCAGCGGGAGAACAACTATATAGAACGATTAGAGTTTCTGGAGTCTGAGATTCCGTATTTAAGGCATCGCGTAGACAGAAGCATTGAACTGGAGTATCTAGAAAGTCCTTACTCGTTGGATGGGGACACTCGCTGCAACTGGGAATGAGGTAAAGGACAATGACCGTCCAGATTTTGCGGAAGAAGTTTACGGTGGGTCAGTACCACCAAATGATTGAGTCAGGGATTTTGACCGATCGCGATCGAGTTGAGTTGCTAAATGGAGAAATACTTGAGATGTCACCAGTAGGTAGACGACACGCAGCCTGTGCAGACCGTCTGACCGAACTGTTGATTGTGCAATTGGTAGGGAAGGCGATCGTGCGTACCCAAAATCCGATTCGGCTCAGCGATGATTCCGAACCCCAACCTGATATTGCTGTCTTGAGGCGGCGGGATGACTTCTATGCCGCAGGTCATCCTCAAGCAGACGACATCTTTTTAGTCATCGAGGTTGCAGATACCACTATTGAGTTCGATCGCGAAATTAAGATTCCAACCTACGCCCAAGAAAACATCCCTGTGGTTTGGTTAGTTGATCTCAATGCTGAAGTCGTGGAGGTTTTCCAGGAACCGACTAGTCAGGGTTATCGAAATAGACAACGATTTCAGTCAGATCAAATGCTGACAATTCCCAACTTCTCAGAAACTCAGCTTGGGGTTGACCAAATTCTGAGTTAACCATTCCGTTTGCAAGCGTTCCAGGCATCCAATTTGAAGAATTTATTGGAGATAAACAATGGCAAAACAGCCAAAGGATTCTCACGCCCAAAAACAGCTATCTCTTCTCGATCAGGAAAACAATTCAACCGTTGAGGAGATGAATGGAGAGGAGGACTGGTTATCGGGTGATTTTGGCTTCGATGGTGATAGTTCGGATCGTACGATCGAGTCTGGCGGTCGGGAACTTCTGACACTGAAGCTGTTACGGGAAGCGATTCTGGCTCAAAACCCTGATGATGCGGTGATGAAGGATTTTGCTGAGTATGTGTTGCCCAATTTGTTGAAAGTAGCGATCGGGGTGACAGCGAAAGGCGGCAAGTTTTTTGATGAACTGGATCAACAACGAGAAGCAGAAGGTAAAGCCAAAGTTCGACGAGATAACGCTGCTGACCAATCCCTCAACACTCACCTGCTCAACGGCTTATTTCCAGCTAACTTAATCGAAAAACGGCTGGAAAAATTAGATACGACCGTTAAGCGAGTAGTAAAGGAACGGGAACGTCGATTAGTGATTGCAGCCTTCATTCTGCATGATTTTGAAAAATTTCCTGACGCACCAGATGATTGCCGCAAACTATCGCTTGACCAGCATCGCCAAATTATTGATGAAAAGATTCAACAATTGGGACTCGATCGCTTCATTAATCCAGATACCTCAGAAGCCTATCGTGAGTATCTAGATGACCTTTTATGCATGGCATACAATGCCCAACGGCGTTGGGATACAAATTGGAACTTTTCTGAACATGGTTTGAATCCAATGCTGCGCGATCGCATCCTGCGAAGTCTTTCGGATTTGACCTGTTTGGCAGATTCACTAGCCTCGATCGTCAAACATCCCCAGGATGCCGAGCATCCGCGATTAAAGGAACTAATTCATAGCCTCAGCGATGGGCAGCTTAAATTCACTTATCACAGCATTGCCGAAAACCGGGGTGTGCTTACCAATGTGGTGAACAACGCTCTGATGGCAGCTCATACCAGTTTGAATACACCAGAGCACACCTATTACGAACCTCTGCTGTACCTTCCTACTGGAGTCATTTATCTAGCTGATCGCAATGCTCCCCAAATTAACCCAGAAGAGTTGCCAGATCGGGTAGTTGCCAGCATCAAAAATCTTTGTGCAGGTCAGTTACGGCTACGGCAAACTGGCTTCGGTCGAGATGGCAAGGGCATGAAATATGCCGAATATTACAATCTGTTCTTTGATGATCCAGGCTTAATGCAGGTTGCCTTAGATGCCACCTTGCGAATTCTCAATCCCAATAAAGGCTCCGTTGCTAGCAGTCGTAGCGAAAATTTGATTCGGTTTCAGCAACAGGGTGTTCTGCCTGCTGATTTAAACTTTCAGTTCGAGAATGATATTCGGATTGATCAATTGGCTGAGTTCGGTGATTTGATCAGTCGTAAAATTTGGGGCGATCGCGTTGCTCGAATTGAAGAAGCTCGGAAAAAGGACAAGAAGTTACCACCCCTTCAAGCGATCGATATCATTCAAAAAGTGACCGAGTTCTGGCAACTTACTGATTACCTACCGCAGATTCGAGCGATTCAACGGATCAACGAAAGTCTTAAAGAAAATAAACTTAAGGGAAATACAGGCGGAGTTCCTTACGAGTGGTACTATCTGGCTGCTAAGTATCTGGAACACAACCCCGGCATTGATGATTTACGTCCAGTTTGTGAACAGGTTATCGCCCATCTAACCAATTTACTTACTCCGATCATTGAGCAGTATCACTTACCGGATGGGTGGGATGATGTGCGCCAGTGGGTGCAACGGATTGTGATGCTTCCAGGTGGAACACACAAACAATCGGATGCGAATCAGGTCGATATTTTCCTAAAAGAGTTAGCCAGTTACAATGCTGCCAAAAAGCCGGGACGAGGACGGCAACTCATTTGCTCAATTTCTCATTCTGCCTACACCGTAACTGAGCAAATGGAGTCATCAGTCCTTTTCACACCTCAGGTTTATACTAACAAACAGCACTTGGGCGGTTCAAATGCCAAACGGAATATCTCCAGCATCGCAGGCATCGAGATGATGCTGCGGCAAATCTTGATGAATCAAACTCAGGCAGTTGGTAAGCGATTTGAAGATGGGAAGTACCGCTATCTCTACTTCTACCCAACCTACTACTTCACGCCTGAAACAAATAAGTTTTTACAAAAAGCGTACAGTGGCATTGCTCAAACTCGGTTTGACACGAGTCTCCGCAATCATTTCGTCTCAAAAGATTTGGAAGCACATCTAGAGCGCGATCGCTATCAAACCGTTGATTCCTTTCTGATCGATGAGAACTTAGACCACAAAAAGAACTTACCGGAGACTGACCAAAACCACCGAAAAGACCGCACCTTTAAACTCTCCTATCCCGACGATCAACCATTGACTTTCTACTTTATGGCTATGCCACCGGGACGAGATAGTACCGATACGGAATCCTGGGTGATGCCAACCTGGTTAGCCTTTGCATTCCCAATGATTCTGGATGTTAAAACAGTCGTCTCTGAGTCCCCTATTCCACCTTTTAATGATGGGGCTGAGTTTGAGGAAAGCGTCTTCCTGGACAGTGCTCCTCATGCCTTCCGGGTACTGGTTGGACGCGATCGCTTTCGGCTTGATTACATCCTGGAAGGCTGGAAAGACTCGAATGGAACCCAGTACCCAGCTCCACTCAATGCGTTAACGGCTGCCTATGCCATTCATCTAGATGTTAATGCCAAACAAGGTAAGGGTGGCTATGACGCGAACTGGGGCAGATTTACAGAACTGGCGAAAGACTTTGAAACAAGCCCCCTTTATGTTTTCAGCTACCTCAACCGATGGGTGCGAAACCAAAGTGTTGACACCGAACGAATCCAAAAGATCCGGCTTTATGCGTATCACTTTTATCCCTGCTTCGACCCCTGTAGCAAATTTAATCCCAATATGGAGGAATTGATTGTGGGAGAGGAATCACCATTGAACCATCCACAAAAACTCACGGATTTATATCGTCGCTTCTACCGCGCAGCTAAGCGATATAACCCAAAATCGAGTGCAATTTTGAAACCCATTGATATTGCCGCTGACACCGTTTTGAAAGCGGAATTGAGCGTCTTTCAAGGAGAGACTTTAGTTGCAGCCGTCGCAGCAGAAGTCTTCAAATTAATGGATCGAGTCCATGCCTCTACCGCAGAAGGACGATGGGTGATCAGCAATCGTGAGGACGAACGGCAGGCCGTTTTGGATTTTGCCCGTTATTTCGTTAAGGACGTATTTGAAGGTGCATTTGCCGGCGATCGCGCTCGTTTAGCGGGTCGGCAATTAAATTTAATTCGTGATACCTGTGAGTTCCTTTACCGCTTAGAGCAAGACAAGGAAAACCGTGCTAGCCGTGAGAGTTCAACGCAAGAATCGGACGGGGAAGAATGATGGCTCTCTGGAGACTCTACTACCATTTCGTTTGGGCAACAAAGAACCGTGAACCTTTAATTGATTCTGAGCGAGAGCCAAAACTGTATCACTACATTATTGGCAAAGCAGATGCTCTTAAATGCATTACTCATGCTGTTAATGGGACAGAAAATCATATTCATCTTATTGCTTCTATTCCACCAACGCTCTCGATTTCTGAGTTTGCCAAAAATATCAAAGGCAGTAGTGCTCACTATCTCAATCATCTAACAGTCAATCCAGGAAACTTTGCATGGCAAGCAGGTTACGGTGTTTTCACCCTTGGACGTAAGCAACTGGATCAAGCAATCATTTATGTGCAGAATCAGAAGACTCATCATGCTGAAGGCACTATCATTGCAGCATTAGAACAGGAACGAAACGAAGATGATCCCCCTGAACGACGGTATCCATCTATGGATAATCGGTATCCGCCAAGAAATTAATTTCTTGGCTCATAGCAAAAGTCCTCTTAAGAGGACTAGCAAACGTTTTAAGTCCATTTGAATGGACTTCAGCTATTAGCCTGGAACTTCAGTTCTAGGCGGAAAAATAAGAGGAAAAGACCATGACACTATTAAAAACAATTGACCCTAAATTTTTTCATGCAGAAATCCCTTACAAGCCAATGGGGAAATATGCTCACTTCCTGACGATCCGAATTACAGAGTCTTACCCACTTTTTCAAACGGATGGAGAGTTAAATAAAGCACGGGTAAGAGCTGGAATCTCTGATAAGACAACCATCAGCCGTCTTTCCATGTTCAAGCGCAAACAATCAACCCCGGAGCGTTTGGTTGGTCGGGAACTACTCCGTAATTATGGATTGATGACCGCTGAAGAGTGCGAATATAACGTTGATTTTGCCATGAACAATCCTGATTGCATCATTTACGGATTCGCGATCGGAGATTCTGGCTCTGAAAAATCGAAGGTGGTTGTGGATACAGCCTTTTCCATCAGCGCCTTTGATGAATCCCATGAAACCTTTACGCTTAACGCCCCTTATGAGAGCGGCACCATGAGCAGACAAGGGGAAGTTACCAGCCGCATCAATCAGCAAGACCATATCAAGCCTCAAGTGTTCTTCCCAAGCATCGTGACGCTGAAAGACCCCACGGAATCCAGCTTCTTGTACGTTTTTAACAACATCCTTAGAACTCGACATTATGGTGCTCAAACCACTCGTACAGGTCGAGTTCGGAATGAACTGATTGGGGTTGTGTTTGCGGATGGGGAAATCACTAGCAATTTGCGCTGGACTCAAGCCATTTATGACCAGATGAAAGCAAAAAATACTCTCAAATCTCCTGATCCTTTAGATGAAGACGATGTGATGCAAGCAGCCAAAGACACCATTGAAGCATTAATGTCTGAAGAATTTATTGTGCATACAGACTTCATCGGGGACTCCTTCAAATCGTTATTAGATGAAGTTAAGACCCTTACGGGTAGTGAATCAGGTATCAATCAGGTGTTGCAACAAGCAGATCGGGATGCCAAAAGTTACTACACCAAGTATGTTGAGAAGCCCAAAAAGCCAGCGAAAGCAGGGTGATTACCATGACGATTATCTATCGTTGCACTCTGGAGTTACACGATAGTCTCTACTTCGCGACCCGTGAGATTGGGCGATTGTATGAAACTGAACCTGTGTTGCATAACTATGCTTTGTGTTATGCCTTGGGTTTAGTAGACAGCGATCGCTACTCCACTACAGTCTCTGAAGAACATAGCTATCGTTACTTCTGCCCGGAGCAAGTTCCCAAGTATGAGGACCATCTCACGCCACTGAATCAACAAGGGATTTATGTGACTCCGGCAAGGGCTGTCAAACACACAGCAGTGCTCAACACCTGGAAGTATGCTAACAATAACTACCATGTTGAGATGGAGAAAACCCAGAAAAACATTCCTAGTTTCGGTCGAGCTAAAGAGATTGCGCCTGAAAGCCAGTTTGAGTGTTTTATTCTGTCTGAAAAGCCCTTAACTTTACCGAGATGGATACGGTTAGGCAAATGGGCAAGCAAAGCTGAAGTCAGGATTGAAGAGTTACCCAAAGTGAGATTGACGGAAGGAGAATTTACTTTCCCCTATCCTCTCAATCCACTGGATGTCATGTTCACCCATCAAGTGTTGAGTTATGACACTGTGAACATGCCGCCCGTTAGCCTGGTTCGCAATGTTCGTCTACAAGGTCACTACTACGAATCCGAGGGGTTGAAGATTCCGGCTCGGATGGCGTATCGATTCACTTAACCTCAGTAGATCGCAAATTCTCTAGGAAAGGGGTAGGGTCAGGCTAAACGCATTA
>ERZ1066116.151-NODE-151-length-36119-cov-20.842974_pt1 | contig 36119 bp, 56 predicted proteins | sample MGYA00382763_ERZ1066116 | MGnify/ENA primary metagenome ERZ1066116 (study PRJEB33369, sample SAMEA5778346) | biofilm metagenome | biome: Industrial cooling water; feature: Water cooling tower basin; material: Biofilm | place: United Arab Emirates | collected...
GCGGATCTCCAGAAGGTGAAAGGCCAGCCGGTCGGTGAGAGGTAAAATACCTTCGGCCCCGGTCTTTGTCGCAGCGGCCGCCTCCTTTGTTAGATAAATGACTCGGTTCGTAAAATCGACCTGCCACCATCGGAGATCGTAGATTTCGCCGCGGCGCATGGCGGCATCAAGCGAACAGTAGATAAAAGGTAAGAGAATGGACCGATCGACCCAATACCGTTTAATCAACTGCTCGGGTTTGCCGGTATTCTTATGTCGCCGGCTGTACGCGATCTCCGCATAATGCGGGACGCAGGCAGCGACAAGCCGCTCCTCCTCGTCGTAGGTCAGCATCCGGTTACGTTTCCGCTCGGCCGATCCTTTTATAAGGCCGGGTCCGCGCGTCATCGGGCTGTGGTCGATCCATCCGAGACGGACGGCGATATTGAGCATCTTACTCAGGATCGAAAGCTTTTTGTGGTAGGTCGAGGCAGCGGGCAATGTGCCGTTCTTGGTCGGAGTGGTCGCGAGGTGCTCGCGAAACCGCCGGCAGTCCTCGTATGTGATCGACGCCAGCGGCGGGTTCCCAAAAAACTCTGAGATCTCGGCGAGGTATCGCTTTACAGTGCTCAGGCTTTGTCGGTAACCCGAGATCTTCTGGCCGGACGAAATGACCGCGGGCTTGACGTATTCCGCGCGGAAGTAATCAACAAGGTCAGCAAGTCGCACATTTGCGACCGGCCGTTCGATGTCGGCGGACATGTTCGCCAATTCAACCTGGGCCTCGGCGTAGGAATAGCATCGCTTCGTCCGATCGCGATACTTGCCCGCGTTCGCATCCCACACGCGCTTTCGTACATCGTAAACAGTGATCGTTCGACCGTGCCTTTTTATGCGACGATTGAATATCGAACCGAGCGGATTGCGACGCGGCTTTGCCATCAGCGCGGATCGTCGTAAGACGGGTCGATGTCCGGGAAGTTTCCGGCCTCGTTATATTCACGGACCTTGACCGCGTGAAGGCAGTTCATCGACGGGCGGAATCCGGCCTCGCGGGCCTCAAGAGCCGTAGCGAATAACCGAAGGTTGCGGTCGCCAACATCGTCATACTGCGGACACGTGGGAACGTGGAACACGCCCGATGCGGCATTTGCCCGGACCGGCCCGGTAAGAACCCGGTCAATGAACTGATTGTGCGATCGCTCGCGATAAAGGTGGATCGCGGTTATGACGACCGCGGCGATAATTACGATGAACCAAATGGTGTCGCTGAGTTTAGATCGAGACATTATAAGTCCTCCCGCTCCCAAACCTGGTAGCGGATCACAACGACCTCTCTAGGGTAGCCGAAATCCGCCGCAACTTCATCAATCGTTCGGCCTTCGATCAAATGCCGAGGCATCATCGCGACCGCCGCAACGTAGTTGGCCTCACGGTCTTTCTTTCGTACGGTCGAGGCAGAAAACCGCGTGGTCGAGTAGCCGTGAAGCAGGTAGTGAGCAATCTCGTGCCAAAGAACCCAAAGCCGCATCTCCGGGTTAAGACGTGACGAGATCAAGATGAACGTGTAGCCCTTGTAATAGCGCAGTTGGCCGAAATCGATCCGCGGGTCGCTGATGATGCGTACTGCGCGGGACCGGCAGAACTCCAGGGCGTCCGTTTCTGTCAATACTCGCCGGTTCCATCCGGCGATCCGAGCGTGGGCAAGTTGGTACAGGAACATGGGGGATCATTCAGGCTCCTCGGCAAGTCGTGCTATTTCCCGTTCGAGCAGCTCAATAATATAGTCGGCTTTTTGTCGCTTCTTCTTCGGCATCCCTTCGTATGCAAAATCAATGTGAGCCAGCCGCTCGTGGGCAATGTCAACATCTTTCGACATGCCGCTACCGGCCGCAGCAAATATCTCACTTTCGGGCACACCTAGGCCCTTGGCGAGAGCGGAAAGCTTCGCGGCGGACGGTGTCGGGATTTGCCCATTCTTGATCCGATTGGCATAGCTTTGGCTGATTGCCCCGCGGGTACGCTTTTCGACCTGGTACATAGAGAGGTCCTTTTCGCGGAGAATGCGACTGATGTAGTCGCCCAAGCTTTCCTTTGATTGCGACATAAAGTTTCCTATTTGAAGCATATTTGTTTCCTAACGGCAGATGTGAAAGAAATATATGCAAATAAGACTTGACATATTTTTCTTTCATCGTTTATATTGATAATGCGAATCCGCATTAGATACGGACGCATCCGAAACGGGGAGCAAGACACAAAACCGAAATGATCAGATTCGACAACAAAAAGATCCGTGAGGCGGTCGAGGCACACGAGGGCGGTAAGACGAAACTTGCCTACCTTATTGACGTCTCGCCGCCGACACTCAACAAGCTGCTTGATGGCAGCAATGACCTGACACTGGCGTCGGTCGATCAGGTGGCAAGCTATCTCGGGTTTGATACCGAGGTTCGCTTTGTGAAGGCAAAGGAGGCATAGCAATGGTATTGGTTGGCGATGCGGTCGAGGCGGCGAAGCAGGCCGAATATCCCGCAGAATTCTTAGAGCAATTCACAGAAAAGAAGTTGGGCAAGGATGAGGTCACGGCGGTACTTCAGGAGTTCGCCCTAAATGTGTCGCTTGGCGAGATCGGCGAGGAGGCTTACAGCATCGTCGTTACTGACCGAACCCAGGTTGACCTAATGGAGCGTGCTCGGGCGCTTCGGCTCAAACTGGTCAAGGAACGTAATCGCGTCGAGCGGCTACGGAAGGAGATCAAAGAGCCCTATAAGCGAAAGGTGGACGTGATCGACGGAGTTGGCCGCATCCTGCGGACAATGATGGAAGATGCCGAGCGGCACTTGCAACTTCAAGAAGACTACGCAGAGAATCTTCGCCGCGCCGAAGTCGCTGCAATGGTCGAACGCCGTCGATCGGAACTCACGCCCTACGTTGACGACATCAACACATATGCCGACAGCCTTGAAAAGCTTGAGGAGCCTGCTTTTCAAGGGCTGCTTGAGAACGCCAAGGCCGCATTTGAGGCTCGGAAGGCCGAAAAGGAACGAGCGGAACGCGAAGCACAGGCGGAAGCCGAACGGCTGCGGATAGAGAATGAGCGGCTGCGTGCCGAGGCCGACGCGGCCAGGCTGCGACAGGAAGCCGAACGCCGCGAACGCGAGGAAGCCGAACGCAAGCAACGTGAAGCCGAAGATGCCCTTCGCCGGGAACGCGAAGCAAAGGAACGTGAGGAAGCCGAACGAAAGGCCGAGGAGGAACGAGAAGCGAAACGCCTGGCCGATGAGGCAGCACTTGCGGCGGCGGCACCGGACCGGGAGAAGCTGATCGCGTACATCGAGAAGGTTCGGTCCGTGGTCATCGCCGAGTTTCCCGTCTCACTCGAAAGCTCTATCGCTCTTGCCCATGCCGAAGTGTTCCGGTCGGTCGTGCAGAGTGCCTACGACGATCTACTACTTTCCGCTAAGACGCTCCGGGCGGAAACATCACTAGCAGCAACCACGGAGACGGGCGGCTGCCCTTTTTAAGACTATGGACGAGCAATCACTTTTTGAGCACGATCGCGAAACCGTGACGGCCGAAGTCCTCGCTCGATGGTCGATGCTCGACCTGACCGAAATGGACGACCGTGACATCAGTTATGGCGAGGCCAAACTGAACCGGGCGAAGGGTAAGTTGACCGTGATCGAGACGGGTGAAACCGAGTGCATCCGGTGGTGGCGGATCGAGGGTGAGGGCGGTACTTATGAGGCACGCCGGTTCGAGAACTTCGTCTATTGCTCGTGCCCGGATTACTTCTATGCCCGCCGCGAATCCGGCGAGGGGACAAAGGCGACACTCTGCAAACACCTGGCCTTAACGCTCCGGTGGTACTGCAAACGCTGCAAGAAGCGGGACGCGGGCTATGGCCAATTCTGCGTGCCGTGCCAGCAGGACACGGCACCGTGGCTCAAACCATCACCAAACATCAAGCCGCTGATAGTCGGCGGTATCAGAGTTCAATAAACCAAAGGGAGAACATGACAATGACACAGAACAGCACAGCATTAGCAAAACGAGAATCGCGGGCAAACACTCGGCTTTCACTCGCTGATACGATCAAGGACGAAGTGGACGCACTGAAAGAATTGGCGGCCCTGTACGTCGAATCAGGGGCATTCACCGATGTAAAATCGGTCGCTCAAGCGTTCGTCAAGATCAAGACCGGCTACGACCTCGGGTTTAGGTCGCCACACATCGCCCTTGCAGGCATTCACTTCATTCAGGGCAAGGCGGTGATCGGTGCCAACCTTCTCGCATCGCTCATCAAAGACTCCGGCCGTTACGACTACCGCATCACAAAACACACCGACCAGGAATGCGAGGTTGAGTTCTATCAGCGTCTCCATGACGGTCAATGGGCCAAGATGGGCGTCCCGGTCAGTTATACGATGCAGGACGCGGCAAAGGCCCAACTTACGGGCAAGGATAACTGGAAAAAACACCCAAAGGCTATGCTTTTCGCCGCCTGCATCCGGCAAGGGGCTCGATACTACTGCGCTGACGTGCTTCGCGGTACGCCGACCTTTAGCAACTACGGGATGGAAGAAGCGTCGGTCGATGCCGACGACCCGTACCTTCAAGCCACCGCGTTCGGCCAATCGCCGAACATTGTTGACGGCCACGAAGCGGCAGAGGCCATCGACCAGCAACAGCGGGAAGAATCACTTGAACAGCTTCGGCAGGTATGCGCCGACCTGAACGCGGCGGGCGACGAACCGAAATGGTCAAACAAGCGGATCAATGAATATGCCGATGAGACGCTGCAAAGTTCGGGCGGAATTGACGCCCTCAATGCGGCAGCGATCGACTCCCTCCGCGATACGCTTCTAGACCGCCTGGACTCGCTTCGAAACCGGCCGTCCGACGACTCCGGCGTGATCGATGGCGAGGTTGTCCCTGAACCTTCCGACCCGTCAGAGTCATCGACCGAAGATCTTCGCATTGCCGCAAAGGATTGGTACACATCGGCGGACGTCGCGGATAAACGCAAAGCAGATGAATGGCTTGGACAGCGAACCATCGGGACGCTCGGTTCGGATGATCTGCGGGCGTTCTTCGATACGTTCTGCGGGTAAACGAGGGTGGAAAGCCGGGATGGACGCATTTAGATCGTGGCCGGCGGAGTGGGTTGCGGAGAGCCCCACATTTCAAAGGAGAAAACACAATGCCAACAGGATACACAGCCGCAGTAGCGGACGGGAAGATAACAGAGTTCAAGGACTTTGCTTTGCAATGTGCCAGGGCGTTCGGGGCTGCGATTCACCTGCGCGACGAGCCGTTATCGACCGGACTCACGGAGCGACCGGCGTTTGGGCACCACACAAAGGCCCTGGCTCAGGCTAAGGCAGACCTCGCCGAGTTTGAGGCCCTGACCGAGGAGCAACTGGCCGCCAAGTACGAGGCATATTGCCGAGGAAGGCAAGAGCAAGACGCGGAGGATGAGCGAAGGCGAGCCGCGATTAAGGATCGTTACGAAGCGATGATGGAAAAGGCCCGCCGCTGGGAGCCGCCAACCACATCCCACCAAGAATTGAAGAAGTTCATGGTGGAGCAGCTTGCGGAAGGTCTGCGATGGGACGTTGCGACGTTTACTCCTCCGCCTGTGCGTGAGTTCGCGGAATGGAAATCCGAAACACTGGCCACGATGCGGCGATCGATCGACTACCACACAAAACAAGAAGCAGAAAGTTTGCAGCGTAATGAGGAAGCCAATCAGTAGATTCGCGACCTAAAAACGTCGCTTGAACAGTTTGCCTGAGTCCGGCGTACCGGCCGCTTGCCGGGATCTTGGGAACGGGGTTGGAGGCCCCAAAATTCCTCGAACGAGGGATAAGTGATAACAAGCGTTGACAATTACAAAACAGACTGAGCCTGGGGCCACCAGATCAGTCCCGCAGTTGGGCCCGAGGCGGCGGACTCCCGTCTCGGACTCAAAACCAAGAGAAGGACTATGTGCGAAGCGTGTGATTCGACCAAAAGAGAGATTGGCCGGCTGGCCGAATGGAAGGGCCGCCTTGATAGGCACCGAGCGACGATCGATAAAGAGATTAAACGCCTCAAAGAGTGGAAGAAGAAGATCGAAGGGCAGTGCGGGGCAAAGCCTCGAAAGCAATATTTCAAGAAATACTACGCAGCCAATCGGGCCAAAAAGATCGAGGCCGCGAAGGAAAGATATTTGAGCCAGCGGAGCCGCCCGCAACGCGGCGATGTACTTAATGGGAAAAAACAACAACTCGTTCGGATGGTGGCCCGGCGAGGCTCAATTATCACCGCGAGGTCGCCAAACAAAGGAGAGCGATATGAATATGACAATCACGGCACATAGGACGGTAGAGATGAAGTCGATCATCTGCCCCGACTGCAATGTCCCAGCTCACGGACAGGCGGAATCGGGGCTTTGCTTCCACTGCGACCGCATCAAGCGCGACCGCAAAACGGCCGACGCCCTGGCCGCCGTCGAGGCTCTGCCGGGCAAGGTTGCGACTTATGCAGTCTTTGCGTTCGGCGTTGCGTTGATGTTGCTTGTGATGTGGTTTGGCACCGATTAAAGCGGGTGGGAGAAGGGGATTGATTCAAGTTGTCAAACAACAATAGGACGATTGCAGTTTGATTCAGTACGGGAAAGGAAAACAGGTGACAGAGCGGAGAAATATGACCTATGCAGACAGAAGCCCTCGAAGCAATTCGGGCGAAAACGGCTGCGATTCCCACCGCAATTCGTCCGGCAATAAACGGAAGCGTCGACCGCATCCAACGCGTCTATCGCGAGATAACCGGCATCGGCCGGTCAAGAAAGTTCTTTTACAGCGAAGGCTCCGGCCTCGACGAGCAGCGAACGCTGATGCAGCGAACGGCCTTGCTGTTCTTCGCGATCGCGTGGGCGAGCGAAGCGAAGGCCAATCTATTCATTGCCGAGGTCTGCTCGTGGCGGGATCTCCGGCGGCAGTTCGCGGAGCAACCGCTGATAGTGACGAGCGAGGACATCTGGCACCGGGCCGAGCAATGCTCAGGCCTGCTGCAGTCGGTCAATCGGGCTTGGGGAAGTTTTGATATACCCGCAGCGAAACAGGCACTTGTTGCACTGATCAGCACGGCAGAGACGATGCTTCGGCTATTAAACACAATGCCGGAGTTCAATGAGAAACAACGATGATCGAAGAAACGTGGGAACGATTTATAAGGCAACTGACCGAGACGGTCAGCAGGGCTATCGACGAGAGGGTCCGGTCCTCGATAGGTGCGGCGATGAAGGCAAATGCCCGGGTGGTATTTTCGGAAACCGAAGCGGCCGAATTCCTGAAAGTCTCGCGCGACACGCTGGCCGCTTGGCGAAAGGCCGGGAAGATCAGCTTCACGCAATATCCGCAGGCGAAGGCCGACGACCTTTCGGGAATGTACACCTACGACCTTGCAGATCTCCTGAGTTTCAGGGAACGCTACCGCCGGCGATCAACAGGCTCGGAGCGGTATCAATTGGCACCGGTGATCGAACTGACCGGGGTGAAAATGCGGGAGGCGGCATGATCCGATTCATCAAAGCTTTATCTATCGTAAGCCTGATCTGCATCATTGCACGGCAAATATGGCCGAAGGAGTGGGATTGATATGGAACCTTCATTGTTTACAGAAACCGGCGACATCTGCCGGAAGCGGCACGGCGGCAACATCGCATCAGAGAGGGCGAATGCCCGAGTGCGGAAGAACACCGACAATGCGGCGATCCTCACGATCTTTAAGCGGCGGTATCGCTTGACGAGTAAAGAGATTGGATCCGAGCTTGGGACCGTGGAACAGCCGCGGCCGCTGAATACGTTCTCCGGTCGTCTCACTTGGCTTTTGAAGCATGGTTTTATCCGCGACACCGGAACAATAGCGCCGGATAATTGCAGAATTTTGGAATGGACAGGGAAGGAGTGGTAGATGGGTGAGAAACGAGAAGGCTGGCTGCGGCGGCTGATCAGTGGAAAGCCGCACTTCATCATCGGCGGGGCGGACGATCCGTACTTGTTGCGGTGGTATCTGATCCCGCGTAACCCATACTTCAACATTTACCTGCACAAGTTCCTGCGGGACGATGACGACCGGGCGTTGCACGACCATCCATGGTGGTTTATTTCGCTGATTTTGAAGGGCGGCTATCACGAGGTCGTAGATGTAACGGAAACCGGACGCCGGCTTAGTTTTAGCACGCCGTATGATAACGACCCTCTGGATGTCGAAATCCGCACGGCGGGCAGCGTTGCCTATCGGCCGGCCACACATCGTCATCGGGTGATCCTGCATCGCGACGCGTCTGGGCAAAAACTGCCGTGCTGGACGTTGATCGTCACCGGCCGGAAAAAGCGAACGTGGGGCTTCTGGTGCCCGAAAGGGTTTGTGCCGTGGTTCGATTTCGTGGCTCAGGATGATGAGGGAAACATTGGCAGGGGGTGCGAATAAGAATGGGAGAGAACTCGAAAATTGAATGGACAGAGGCAACGTGGAACCCATTTGCGGGGTGTTCGCGGAAGTCTGAGGGATGCCGTAATTGCTACGCCGAAGTGATGACGAAGCGTTTAGCCGCGATGGGCGTAGCGAAGTATCAGGGGTTGCTGAATGAGCAGGGGCGGTTCAATGGGGTCGTTCGCCTTGATGAGCCTTCATTACGTATCCCGCTCAAATGGAAAAAGCCGCGACGGATATTCGTGAACTCGATGAGCGACCTCTTTCACGAGAACGTTCAGGACGAGTGGATCGATAAGGTGTTCGCGGTGATGGCTCTGACTCCGCAGCACACGTATCAATGCTTAACTAAGCGCCCGGAGCGGATGGTGGAGTATATCGAATCGCTCAAGAATTACCAGTACTCGATAGATCAGTATTGGCTCGGCGATTGGGTATCAATGGGAATGCCTCGAAAGCAATATCAGGAAATGCGAGGCGTGTTCGTAAATGAACCACTTCCCAACGTCTGGCTCGGCGTTTCGATTGAAGACCAGAAAACGGCGGACGAGCGAATCCCGCACTTGCTGCAAATCCCGGCGAAAGTTCGGTTCCTTTCGATCGAGCCGCTGCTCGGGCCGGTGGATTTGCGATTTCCCCAGGCCGTGAGTCGTGATGTCAAGTATCCCGAAGGCTTCGAAATGTGGTCTGAGGAGAACCGAGATGCGTGGTGTGAGACGCAAGCAAGACGGATTTATATGGCCAGATGCGAGATGGCTTTACATTGGGTCATCGTCGGCGGCGAGAGCGGGTCGAACGCGAGGCCGATGAATCTCGAATGGGCAAAAAGTATTGTCCATCAATGCAAAGCCGCAGGCGTACCAGTTTTCGTGAAACAGCTTGGCAGATCCGCAATCGACACGGACTACCTTCGTTTTCAGACAAAGGACAAGAAAGGCGGCGATATATCCGAGTTTCCTGTGGAACTTGCGATAAGGGAGTTTCCGAATGCATAAAATTCCAAACGATTTATTCATCCAAGAGTTGCTTGATCAGGGTCGATTGATAGTCGATCGCGAAACAGGTGAAGTTTTTGCCCCTAGGTCCAACACTCCTGATAAACCACTGGGGGCTGCGACGAAAAAAGGGTATCTAAGAACGTCTGTGCATCACGATGGCAAATCAATTGCCTTCATGGTTCACCGAATCGTGTGCATTGCCGTCCATGGGTTACCAGCAGAAGGACAATTCGTTAACCACAAAAACGGCGTAAAGACCGACAACTCACCCAGCAATTTAGAGTGGACTACGAACGACGAAAATGCTGCACATGCGTCAAAAAATGGACTGCTTCGTCCGCCGAAACAAGACAGGCACTATGCTGCGAAACTAACCAAAAATCAGGTTGAAAGCATTCGAGCGGGTTCAGAATCGGCCAACGTTCTGTCTAAACGTTATGGCGTAAGCCCAGCTCACATTCGCCGAATTAAGACCAACAAACGATGGACCGAAGGGGTGCAAGTTGATCGTCGCATCGGCAAAAAGCAAGCCGGCCGCCTGCTCGACGGCCGCGAGTGGAATGAGTTTCCGGAGCAAGTAAAAACAACAACAGGAGAATGATATGGAAGAAAACCTAAAACTTCGCGATCTGGACCGCGGGCATGTCATTGACCAAATCGACGAGTATTTGGCAAAGGCGGTCGCGGACATCGCAGATCCCAACAAGAAGGCGACGAAACCTCGAGTCGTGCAATGCACGATCACGATGATTCCGTCAAAGAGCCGACGAGAGGCCGAGGTTTCGTACAAGGTGACGCTGAAACCGAGCGACCACGTTGACCGCGATAAGTCGGTGATTTATCTCGGTAAAGACAGCCAAGGCAACCCGATCGCGAAGCCCTACGTTCCGAATCAGCAGGTGCTGCCGGGCGTCGAAGCGACGTTTTCGGATCTCGCTGAAGCGGATGAAGAATCGCCCGCAGCCCCGGCCGTTCATTGATCGGCCGGGCATCGTTCACGACTAAATACAGGAGACGAGTAACAAATGGCAGACATCAACTTTAGTTCCGCGGACTCAGAACTGATCCGCACCATTCAGCAGGCGGCTGGGGTTCAGACCATCCAGCCACAGGAAGGGCAAGCGTTTTCGCGGCCGCTGCACTTGGCTCCGCTACCGCCGCAAGCGGCTGCGATCGTAATCGCGAGCCTTTCCGGCCTGGTGGAGTACATCAAAACATCCCAGGATGCTCATTATTGGGCAGGCAGTGCCCCGTTTGTCACAGTCGAGTCGCCGACCCAGGTGTCGGTCATGAGTTCGGTGGTGAAGGACACGGATCGGCGTTTCGTGCCCATCACGGCCGTTCATCGGCCTATCGGGATTGGCCTACTGATCAACTACCTCGAAACCGAACAGGCCGTCATCGAGCTGCAATCCTGCTTTGTCAAAACGTCCGAGCGGGACGACCTGATCCGCAAGCTTGGATCATTGGTCAAGGATACCTCGATCAGGCTTGGTGACGATGGGGTGACGCAGGAAGTGGCGACACGGCGCGGCGTCAAGGTCGAGGAGGAGCGAATCGTCAACCCCGTAATGTTGCAGCCGTTCCGCACATTCCCCGAGGTCACGCAGCCGGAATGCCCGTTCGTTGTCCGCATCGACAATGACGACATGACCGTCCGCCTGTACCCTGCCGATGGTGGCAAGTGGGAATTGGACGCTCGGCACGCCATCGCCGACTATCTTCGTGCCGCACTCGCTGATACCGCAGCGACGGTCCTGGCGTAGCAACCGAACCGCTCCCACGGTTCTATCAAACTTATGAAGATCGAATTTACAGTACCAGCAGTGCCGGTGGCACAGCCGAGACAGCGGCACAGAGCGGTCAGTGCGAACGGTCGGACGTTCATACAGAACTACACATCAAGGACGCACCCGATCCAGGCTTTCAAGGCGACCGTTCAGATGGCTTTCGCCCATGCGAACGGGCGGCTGCTTACAGGGCCTTTGCGGTGCGAAATGGTCTTCGTCATGCCGAGGCCAAAGCGTTTGGTGTTCAAGACGCGCGAAATGCCGCGGGCTCACCACGTATCAAAGCCGGACGTAGATAATCTCGCAAAGGGATGCATTGACGCTCTTTCCGGCCTGGCGTTTTCGGACGACACGCAGATCAGCCAATGCCTGATCGAGAAGTGGATAGCGGCCGGCGACGAACAGCCGCACGTTTTGATCAGACTTGAGGAGATTGAATAACGATGCCGAGATCTGGACGGTGGCAAGTGGGAAAGGTTTATGACGTTGAGATCGACGGCGGGCTTTTTCAAGACACGTTTCGGGGGCGATTGATATGGGCGCAGGACCGGGCACAGCCGGACGCACCGGGCACCGTGACGACCTGGATGGTCTTCGCGACCGGTAAGCACCGAACGGTGGCGAGCGAGGAAGTGCTTTCGGTGTCGGAGGTTGTGGACCAGCAATAAGGAAACACGCAAAGCAATGGTTGAACACCGGATAATTCAGGGAGATTGCATTGAGACGCTGAAGACGTTGGCGAGCGAGTCGGTGCATTGCTGTGTGACGAGTCCGCCATATTTTGGGCTCCGCGACTATCAGGTTGACGGGCAAATCGGGCTTGAGGCGACGCCGCAGGAGTTTATCGCGGCGATGGTGACGGTGTTCGAGGAAGTCCGGCGCGTTCTGCGGCCCGATGGCGTGTTGTTCTTGAATCTTGGGGATAGTTACGCCGGAAGCGGGAACGGCTCGAACGACTATCGAGATGAAGGCAGCAGTCTTTCGCTAAACGCAAACAAGTACAGACGACACAAACCGCAGTCGCGAGGCTTCAAACCCAAAGACCTGATGATGATGCCGCATCGCGTAGCAATTGCGTTGCAGGAAGCGGGCTGGTGGGTTCGGAGCGATATGCCGTGGGTCAAGCGTTCGGCGATGCCCGAGAGCGTCACCGATCGCCCGGCGAAGGCACTTGAGTATGTGTTCATGCTCACGAAAAGCGAGCGGTATTTCTACGATGCCGAGGCGGTTCGAATTGGCTCCTCGTGGGACCCGAATAATACGAAGTTTCCCGACGGTTGGGATACGGGTGAAGGTGGGCACGGATCATTTCACCGGAACGGTCGCGAAAAAGGAAAAGCGGTCAAACTGCCGGACACTTGGAAAGGCTCGTCGTTCTCGAAAGGGAAAACCGCAGAACATCAACTTGGCCGCGCTCAGGAAGATCGCGACCGTTCCTTCGCACATTCCCGCAACGGCGAGGGCGGACATCTGGACGAGACGCCGGCGGGTTCGCGGAACTTTCGGAATGCGGATCTGTGGTTTTCGTCCATCAAGGAACCTCACGGGCTTGTCTCGATCGGTGACGAACTCGTCGGGCTGGACGTGAACCCGTCCGGCTTTAAGGACGCACACTTCGCCACCTTTCCGCCAAAGCTGATCGAACCTCTGATAAAGGCCGGAACGAGCGAACACGGCTGCTGTGCGGACTGCGGGGCACCGTATGAGCGGAAGGTCGAGAAAGAAACGAACACCGCTCTTCGAAATCTGGCGGGAAAGAACGACAGCGAGTATCAGCGAAGCCGCGTCACTGCTCGCGGTTCGGAGTTTGGCGACTTTCACGATCTCGGAAGCGTTTCGACGACATTCCTCGGCTGGCAGAAGACCTGCAAGTGCAAAACCGACGAACGCGTGCCGTGCACGGTCTTAGATCCGTTCGCGGGTGCCGGAACGACTCTGCTCGTTTCCAAACGTCTCGGGCGCTGCTCCATCGGCCTCGAACTTAATCCAGACTACATCAAGATCGCCGAACACCGGCTCGAACATTGGCACCGGGCAAATCCGCCCAAGGCCGAACCGGAACCCGAACTCGGGCCGCTATTTGCCCAAGCAAAGACAGATCAGAATCTAATTGCGACGGAAGGGGAAAATGGATAACGAGAAACAATCTGAATGCGAAGGATGCAAGCTGCGTGATAAGCGTATTCGCGATCTCGAACAAATGATACGGACGATCGCCGAGGCGGTCGATGAGGCAGAAGGACGAATCAAAGCCGACCTACGCGACCGCGACCTCGAACTACTCGGGAGGGCAACATGGCAAAAGAACGGCTTGTAAACACGCGATTCTGGCGAGACTCTTACGTGCTCGACCTCGCAACGGACGAGCGGCTGCTGTTCCTTTGGGCATTGACCAACCCGGCCACCGAGCTGTGCGGAGCGTACGAGGCGGCTCTGCCGATCATCGCGCTTGAGACGGGAATTGAGCGGAGCCGCATCGTCGAGATAATGGCGAAGTTCGAAGCCGCGGGCAAGATGCTTTACCGCGACGGCTGGGTGGTTGTTCGCAACTACGCGAAGCACCAGCACGGCACCTCGCCGAAAATTCAGGCCGGGATCGAACGCTCGCTGGCCGAGTGCCCGGAGTGGATACGGGATACGGTTTCAAAGCCTATCGATAGGGTATCGAAGGGTATAGATACTTCATCGCACTCTAACTTAAACCCTAACTTAAACTCTCACCCTAAAGCGGCGAAGAAGATCGGGCCTGCGGCCTCGGAGCTTCAGACATGGATGGACGCCATTGCAGAGGTTCTCGGGGTTAAGAGCGGCCGCGACCTCGCAGACGCGGACCGGTGGGAATCCGTGGTATCGACGGCGATCCGCGAAGAACGCGACCTGCCGAGATTCCTTTCGGTAATCAAGGCCGAACAGGTGCGATGCTCCGAGACGCCGCAATTCTTCTCTCCGAAAAACTGCCTCAAGGTTTTACAGATCTCGGACGCCCCATCAACCAACGGCAATGGGAAAGACAAGGCGGCGAAGTCGAAGGCCATCGAGCAATGCAGCCTGTGCGACGAGGGCGGGCTGCGGGACTACTACAAGCCGGACGGATCATTCGACCGGCGAGACGTTTGCAATCATAAATGACACAAGCACTTATCAAACACGAACCAAGGCGGGAACACTTTCTCGAAAAGCCGCTGCCGTCAAATGAGGACGCGGAACGGGCCACTCTCGGAGCGATCATCCTAGAACCGCGGTTCATGGCCGTGGTCGCCGAGGAACTGAAGCCCGAGGACTTCTATTCGCCGATGCACCGAATGGTGTATGCGGCCATGCTTTCCTTGTTCGAGGCGAACCGGCCGATAGATCCGCTTGAGATAAGCGAAACGATCAAACGGCAGAACGGCACGGACCGGAACGGGAATACATCCGGGGTTGTTGGCGGCGTCTCAACCATTTCAAACCTGACTTGGGGGCTGCCGCATTTCGACCTGGATCACGGAGCCGAGCAGGTTCGCACATTCGCTCAAAAGGTCCGCAAAACGTCGCGGGTGCGTCACCTGATCCGCACCTGCCATCAGTTGATCGAGGATGCCGTCAGCGAGGAGCACGAACCGGACGCGATGCTTGACCGGGCTCAGACGGTCATTAACCACGTCTGCACCACGGATGCCAAAAAGTCGTTCACATCGATCGGCGAGTTGAGCATCCAGATCGCCCAACACATTCGCGACCTACGGGCGAACCTCGTTTCACCATACGGGCTGTTCACGCGGTTTCATCGCTTCGACACCATAACGAATGGACTGCAGAAGGCGAATCTCTATGTGCTTGGCGGACGACCAGGCCAGGGCAAATCGGCCTTTGCGGCCCAGCTCGCAGTCAACGTCACCGAAGCAGATCCCGGAGCGGTCGTTGCCATCTTCTCGCTCGAGATGTCAAAGAAGGAATACACCGAGCGGCTGATCGCGTCAGAGGCTCAGGTGGAACTCAACAAGGTGCGTTCGGGCGTAATGACGAATGAAATGCTTGAGCGTGTTGACCGGGCAACGGCCAACCTGGCCGGACTCAATATCGAGATAGACGATGCGAGTTCGCGGTCGGCGACGTCGATGCGTTCTCAGCTTCTGCGGTTGCAGCATGAGAAGCGGCGGCTGGACCTTGTGATCGTTGACTTCATTCAGCGTATGACTACCACGCGGCGGACCGACAGCCGGCAGCAGGAAGTCTCGCGGATCGCTCAGGAATTGAAATCGCTTGCGAAGGATTTCGATGTACCGGTAGTCGCCCTTTCCAGCCTGAACCGGGCACCGGAGGGCCGGGCGGACGGGCGGCCGAAGATGGCAGATCTGCGCGAATCGGGCGACATCGAATCCGAGGCCGACATGGTTGCATTTATCTACCGGCCGGAGCGTTACGGCCAGAGTTCGGACGAGACAGAGGCCGAACTGATCATCGACAAAAACCGTCATGGCCCGACCGAAACGGTGCGGCTGCGATTTGTCGGGCAATTCACGCGGTTTGGAAACCCATTGACGTAAGGAGAAACACCAGATGCCTAAGTATGCAGCAAAGACCGAGGTTTCGGTCGAGAAGTCACGAATGGAGGTTGAGCAGATCTTATCCCGTTACGGGGCTAAGGCGTTCAGCTATGGATGGGACGCAGAACGGGCGATTGTCGCTTTTCTTGCGTTCGACCGGCAGGTCAGATTCGAGCTGCCAATGCCGGATAAAGACGACCCGGAGATAACGCACTACGTTGACCGGTACGGCCATAAGCAGGAGCGATCGGCCGGCGCCGCCGAGAAGGAGTTCGAGCAAGCCAAGCGTCAGCGGTGGCGGGCTCTGGCCCTGGTCATCAAGGCCAAGCTCGAGGCGGTCGAGTGCGGAATTTCAGAGTTTGAGGACGAGTTCTTAGCGAATATCGTCTTGCCGGACGGTTCGACCGTCGGCAGCCAGGTCCGGGGCCGGATCAAAGAAGCCTACGATAGCGGCGTGATGCCAACCCGGTTGCTGCTTGGGGCAGGAGGGACAGAGAATGATGCGTGACGACGAAAAACGAGAGGCGATGCTTGCAGCAGCGAAACAGCAATGGATGTGTGAGAAAAATATGTATTTTCTCAAAGACCGGGCACCTGAGTCTATGGTGTCGTTCGCTCTTGCTCAGATGCAACCGCTCGAAGCCCGCATCGCCGAACTGGAGCGGCGGCTTGCGGTGGCGGTCGATGCGTTGGAGTGGATCGAGGCGTATGACAACTATACACTGAGTTTGTCTGCTCCATCGAAGAAGGCGTCTGAAGCCCTAGACCAGATACGCGGCGGAGCGGCGGCGGAGGTGAAGGGTGAAATCAATAAAACTTAGCTCTAATGGACGGCGGTTGCTTGAAAGGCTCAGATCGGAACTCAATATAAACCTCCCTGATGATACTGTCATTCGGCGCACATACGCAGGCTATTGGCAGAAAGCGGCGGGAGCTTTTAGCTGGTTCTTTTATTCGCCGTCCGAAACGATTACTTACGATGTCGGCAGTTCAGAGCGTGTGCGTGATCTGGTTATGTGCAAGAAAATCAGGCTTCTTGAATCAGGCGGGATCATAGAACTTATTTGCGAGGAGCCGCCTACCCAGATACGCGGCGGTGCGGCAGGAAAGCCCGATGGGAAGGAGGGAAAGAGTGATGAGTGACAAGGGACGAGGGACGAGGGACGAGGCGGAAGACAGGGCGGCGGAGGCATACACTCGAACGCTAAAGTTACTGGGTTGTCGTCCCAGTGAAGTTATTAGCAAGCGGATGGCATTTCGGAAAGGGTTTTGGCGGGGTTACGAAGCCGCCGTCGCCGCCGAGCGGGAGCGGATCATCGCGGAGCTGGAGGCTCTTTTGCAGATCGGCCGCTTCGAGCACGATACAGATCGCGAGTTCACGTTGGGTGATGCGATAAAAATAGTGAAGGGAGGCGAAGATGTGGCGACGAATTAGGCATTTATTCTTTCACGAATGGGGCGAGATACAGTCGTGGCGTAGTCCGCTTTGGGGGCCGAAGCCGCCATCTGTTCTGTATCGGAGATGCAAGATGTGTAATGCAGAGAAAATCCGGCGGGTCAGCGATACGGGGTTTTGGTGGCAGACGGTTAAGGTGAAGGGAGGCGAAGATGAAACTAACAAATGACGCGATCAATCAGGCGGCGGCGGAATTGCTCGGCTACTGCAATCACGAGTGGGGCGAGCGTTATGAGGCGGGGTCGGATACGCTCGGAGGAGTCTTTCTGTTTGTGCAATGCGGCAAGTGTCAGAACGAAACTCTATACGGTGATTTTGACGAGGATAGGCCCAACTTCATCCACGACGCCAACGCGGTGCGTGAGTTGGTGCGGTGGTTTATGGAGGGTGCTCGCCCAGACCAAGAAGATAAATTCGAGGAATTTGTTTACGGTTCTCTGGATGCCCTCGCCAAGCCGCCAAAGTACATCACGCTCGCTATTCTTTACGCAGTGGGCAAGATTACGATCCAAGATGCGTGCGAGGCGATGGAGGGCGATGATGAGTGAATATTTAGAGTTTTGGCTTGCCCGTATGGTCGCGGAAACGATTTGGGCGTTGGGTGTGATTGCTGCTTTCATTATCTTACTACTCGTCGGCTACGGCAGCTTGGTTTTATGGGATAAGTGGGATGAAAGGAAACGGCGGAGGAAAAGCAAATGAATGACTTCGACCCGTCAATAATCGATATTGCCCACCCTGGCGTCTGCGGCCGCTGCGGACTCCGCGGAATGCTGCTCAATATCCCATCCGGCTGCAGCCTGGTCCGATGGTAGATTGGGATAGTAAGCCGTTCCCCTCACGAACGCCAATATGGGAAAAGATCGAAAAGTGGTGCATCGGCTGTGCGGAGTCTCGAGGCGGCGGGGCGTAAGGAGTTAGTGGAATATGAAAAAGGGATATTTCGATATTTCGCACGGACCGCACGAGGTTTTGTTCCTAAAGCCGACAGAACCTGGTGTGTTTTCACCTGCGGTGGCGGAGAACGCTTTGGCGTATAAACGGGCCAGAGATGCTTATGAGGCAGAATGCTTAGAGTTTAGCGGCGAACTGACTCAATTTGCACTACTCGTAGGAGGGTATCCTGTGCCGGTCGGGGCCGTGACGCCTAAAAGAAATCGTAGGCCGGGATCACCCTCGTTCGAGACCTTTTTCAACAGCAACCTTGATCGGTGGTATCAGAGGTAGTGGAATATGACTTACAAGTGCGTAGTATGTGCCGAATGGCACGCGGTAACGTCCATTGTGACGTTCAACGGTCAGGAGATACGCGAGTGTCCGAACATCAAAGAGTATCTCCCGAACACGGATGCAGTGGTGATTGGCCCGAAAGACCGCTCCGGCCTCTACGGTGACGCTCTTAAACATATTATCGGGCTGCCGAAGACGTGCAATCCTATAACGAATCTGACGCCGGCGGATGTCACAATCCCCGACTTCGGAGAGCCGAAGAAGTTCCTATGAGGATGAAGCATGACTACGCCTGAATACACTGCAGCTCAAACAATAGCGGCAGCCGGTCGCTATTACCGGGACTATTACCTTAACCGATTCCGCGGATGGCCGCTGCCCGCCGGTCCGGATCTGGCTGATATGATCCAGGGCGAACACCACACGCTCGGTAATCCGCCCCGAGATTTTGCGACTGACCCGCCGCGGCCTTATTCATGGATGGATGATGATCCATTGCCGCCGCAGTGAGACGGATTGGCGGCTATCTCAGCCGTTCTCGCATCGGCGAGTACTACCCTACGCGCAAAGGCATTTCAGATAACAGAGGGCGTTTATTCGCCTCGGCCAATGGGAACGGCCGCCTGGTGTCACCTAGAGCGGCCTTAGCCACGGATCTCGCAAACATCGTAATCCTATCATAGCTGTTGCTGTTCACGCTTCTTTTTCCGGTATGCTCGCTTGGCTTCGCGCCACTTGATCGACTGCGGATCTGATTTCAATCTCCGCTTTCCCTTCGATGCGGCCCCGCCTTTCGCCCGGGCCAGCAAGATCTCCGCCACGAAATTGGCGGCTTCGGACGCGAACTCGACCGTGACCTCGATCGTCGTCGCCTTTCGGTCCTTGGCCTTTGCCGAGATCACTTCGGCCACGAATTGATGCAGCCGGGCAACTCGTTCCTGGCGCCGGGAAGATGATCGCGAGGCGGCAGGGGAATTTCGCTTTGCGTTTTTTGGCATTACGTTTCCCCCCTGGCCTGCATATCTCCGGCCGCTTGCGCCGAGTGAATCCACTCGGCCAGATCATTCACCGCTTCCAGGTCGATCAAGGATGTTAACACGCCGGCCATGAATCCGGCCTTGTATGACGTGTAGGCTCCGGGCTGGATGCCTCGGGCCTTGCATTCATCCTCAAACCGGAACCACCGAGGATCGCAGGACCGGACGAGGGTTCGGTAGTCATTGATCGGGGATGCGGCCACGGCTGCCTCGTGGGCCTGCCGGAACTCGGGGAATGTGGCAATCACCTGCCCGACTATCCGGAGTTCGTAGCAGTCCGCCGCCATGATCACTTCGACCAGGCCGTCTGCTGATCGGAAAATTGGGTTGGGCTCGGGTTCAGCGTCGAGTGTGTTGTTTCTCATTTCGCCTCCTGCTTGTTGAGCGCTTCGATAAGGGCGTCTGCCATTTGCACGCTGAAATCTGCAGTGGTCTTGGCGAGATAAGTTTCGTGGCGATTAAGCGAGTTCCAGACGTCCTCTCCTATACCGAAACCCAGACTTGTCCATTCCGTCTTGGGGTCGGAAGGTGCGTGGGATTGCGATAAAAAACCCTGCATCGCCATCGCCGCGAAGTATTCGCGTTTTGTGAGCGGGTTGTTTGCAGATTCGTAACGGGTTTCTTTGCCGTCTCGCTCAATAATCCGCACGCTAGTAGCGTTGAATGCTCCATCATTTCCGTTTGTCATGATTTTAACTCCTTGTCTATCTCTTTCCTTGCCCGGGCCTTTGCGGATCTGGCCGGGACGCCTTCTTTTCTCAGGGCCTTCGCCCGCTTCTCGATCCGCGAGACGTGAAGCTGCACCGCCAGGTTGTAAACACTGTTCACACCGACGCGATACGTCTGCCTGGTGCCCTTGACCCGGACACCGATAACGGCACCATCGCGGCCCGCCGGCTCGATCGAGACGATCAGGTTCCGAGACTGCGACCGCTCGAATACGGTCGCCGGAGTCTCGCGCTTAATTGGTTTGGTCAGTTCGGTCATGTCACCCCCTCAGATCCACGTAAGCGAGATAGATAATCTCCGCCATGTGCGTCCAGAATTCGTGCGATACGCCCAGGTTGTACTGAGCCCCTTGGAGCCAGCCCGCGTCGAGCCAGCCATCAAGCAGGACCCGCTCCTCATCGTTGACGCGTCGCTGATCGATATACCGGTCATTAATCAGGCAGTGCGAGACGTAAGGCATCAGGCGGAGTTCGAGCACGGTGATTTCGCGGCCGAGTAGTTCGACGGCCTTCGCCTGGACGCGTTTAGTTAGTTCGCCTCTTTTTTGTGTTTCATTATTTCTTGCCATTAGTACCTCCTCAAGCTATTCGCGATGTCGCGGTTGTAGTTTCGTTCCTGCTCGGCAAGAACATCGACCGGATCGTCGTCGCCGTCCTCGCCATCAGGCCCGAGGTCGATGATTTCGAACACAATGTCCTTTCGAAGCCGGGCCAGAGGCTCGCCCTCATCCGTGACGGTATGCCAATCCGGCACACCATCGCCAAGTCCAATGTCAACGTAGATCTGTCCGTTTTGGACGTTCCTCAGCATCGGACGGCTCCATTCATCGGCGCCAAGTGCTGTTACTTGAATTATCATTATCGTTTCTCCTTTTGGGCTTGTCTTGCCCCTCGAATGTTGATCCGGTCATGAACCCCGGCACGAATCTCGCGAAGAATGTCCTCGCCCGTATTACTGTGCCAATTCCACGCATCGCTTCGATACCATGCCCTTTGCTCGGGCGTCATGGCCCTCAGCGTCTTCCACGCATGAACGTAGGTTGTTCCGGTCACTTTCCGGCCGCTTGGTAGTGTAATGATCTGCGTCATCGTTTCTCTCTCCTTGCCTGCTAATTAGGCCAATTCCTTCGCTCTCGGAGCGGGCTCGATCCAAACCTTGACCGCATCTTGCCCGCGGACCTTTCGTGTCCGAATCCGGTCCTCGGCCGCAGCCTTTCGCCATTTTGCGTCAGCAGCCTCAGAGGCCAACTTCTCCCCGGCGCTGTGAGCCTGATAGACCATCATCAGCGTCCAGTAGGCCGCATCGTCGTCCATCGATTCCAAGGCATCAAGAGCCCCGCCTTTATAGGCCGACAAGCGAATCCGGTGGCGGCCGGCTCCATTCCCGACCAGGAGCATCGGAAAGCTGCCACTCCTTACAAGCCGCAGATCGTGGCAGTGAGAGTCGATCGCTCCGCACCGACCGGGAAGGTCGCGAAGCAGCACGTCGCCCTCGTCAAGTTCCGGCAGATACGGCTTGCGAATTCCCGAATCTTTGCCATTCCATGAGTAGCCTTCCTGTCCGTTGATGTTTGGTTCGTTACAGCAGCACATGTGTTTGTTCTCCCTGCCGGAGTATCCGCCCCGGCTCGGCTCGTGCGTGTGGTTAGTAAATGCCCGCATAGAAATTGATCATCCGAACACGCGAGCGAGCGTCGTTGAACCATCCCCAATGCCACTCAGGTATGCCCCACTCTTTGAAAAGGTCGGTCATCTTAGCCCCGTGGTCGCATTTATAATTTGCGTAGACCAACAGAAGCACGTCCCATTCGTCAAAGGTCTTTTGGTTCTTTAGTTCGGGAGCGATGCGTAGCCGCCCTTCGGATAGCAAGAGACCCAGATCGCCATAATCAATGCCTTTTGCCCCCGCTCCGTCATATTCCTCGCCTGTCAGCATCTGTTTCATCATCCTCTCCTCTCGCCTGTCTCATCAGCGGCCGGCGGCGATCCCGACCGGACGGCCCGTAGGCCGTTTCGACTAGCTCTCACACACCAGCAGACATGCCGGATTTTCCCACTCCGCATGGAGCCCGAGCGGCTCAAGGACTTCCCGCACCTTGGCGTTGACGCCGAAGTCGGGGAATCGGTTGAACTCGTTGTAGTAGTCGGCCCACTCCCAACTGTTCTCCTCCTCGGCCGAGATCAGGAACTCGCCAGGCCGGTCGATTCGTTCGAAGACCGGGCATCCGAGGGCTTTCAGTGCGTTGAATGCTTTTCTGTAATTTCGTGTCATGGTGTTTTCTCCTTAGTGCTCGTTGATCACGTTCCGGGCGAGCTTCCGAGCTTTCCGCAGCGACTCGATGGCCGCCCGCAATTCCTCGGCGATCAAAGTTCCCGTATAACCGGCACCTTCGTTATTGAGGGTGCTGGTTGTCAGGTAGTCGAGGCCGCCCATCATTTCGCTTACTCGCTCGGTGAGGAATTCCAGGTTAACTTCTTGTGTCTTGGTCAATCGCTGCTTCTGCGGAGCGGCAACCGTGGCCGCTCGTTCGAAGTCTGTCACTTCATCATCGGCAGCGGCTTCGGTCGCTTCCGGGGCGGTGACCGTGACCGGGCTCTCGAAGTCGATGATGTCCGCATCGGCCTTCACAACAACGGCCAAGGCTCCGCAGTCTCGGCAGTAGTTGAAGTTGAAGTATCCATCCGCCGGAATCGCGGCCTGTGCCGGCATCATTGCGTGGTAGTGTCGGCATCGCGGACAGCTCGCGTAGTCCGGGGCGTTTTGGTTCTTGATCCGCGGCAGTGCTGCTCGCTCGCTGTTTGTCATGGCCGCGATCTTGTCTCTCATTGCGTATTCGTTGATCATTGGTGTTTTCTCCTTGCAGTGTCCTCGGTCGGGGCTGTTGTTTTGTCCTTTGTTTGTCGGTGTTTCATTGCCTTACACACTGACATTACACTAAGCGTGTCCTACGTGTCAAGACAAAAATGCATTGGACACAACTTTTTTTTCAAGTATCATTTTCAGGCAAGGTTTTTCCTATGCCGAAACGCAAAAACCCAAAGCCAGATCAGGAACCGGAGAACTCGACACAGGCGTTACAGGTGACAAAAAAAACCGATTGGATCGAGGGGGAATCCGTCAAGGACGACGAGGAACGCTTTGTTCATGGTATGTGGGGAGGAGTCCGGCAGAGGATGAACCGCTTCCTACGCAACTATGAACGGTTCGGCGGCAACGTGGCCCTGGCAGCGAGGGCAACGGGCATTACACGCAGGGCGTACTACCGATGGACCGCGGGCAATATGCCTGCCCATCGGCAATTTCGGCGCAAGCTCGCGCGGATCAAGCCTAAAGAGATCGTGCTGGACGCGGCCGAGGCTACGGTTTTCGCCGAGGTCAACACGGGCAACCTGACGGCGGCCATGTTCACGATCAACAAGCTTGGGCACCTACGTGGCTGGCAAGAGCCCGGACGGGATGGTAAGACCCAAGAGTCCGCGGAGTCCGCAACCCAAAAGGCTATTTCGGCTTACCGGCTTTGGCTGGCGGAGAATCCGGCGGCGGATCAGGACGAGAAAGAGGAGTGGCTGGAGCTGTTTGCTACGCGGCTTGGCGTGCCCGAAAGCGAGGTCCGGCGAGAAATGGCATTGCAGGAGTACACGGAGAAGGCAGAGAAATGAGCAAAACACAACAACCGGGCTTTAACACCGATTTGGCAGATAAGTTGTTAGGTGATCTAATGGATCGCCTCGACACCATGAGCGATCGCGAGATAGAGCAGATGCTAATCAATCAGGCGGCAATCAATGCAATGTCTGGGCTTGTGTGCCCCGACTGCGGCCGATCGGTCGTCTATCTCTGGGACAAGGAAAAAATGGGCGAGAGGCACCTTTGGTGTCGCCCCACAGATAAGGCAATCGCCGAATTCAAACGTAAGCAGCTCACGCGGCGTGAAAGCGCTACTATGATCCCCGGTCGATGGTACGAGGTCCGAACATCGCCGGATGGCCAAATACGGGAGATCGTGCTGCTTCCTGATGATTACAACGAGCCGATGCCCCCTGGGGCGTATCGCGTGCAACGCAGCATCTACCCCGGCCTTCGCAGTCGCCAATAACGAGAATGCCACGGAAGAAGAAGCTCGACATTCCGCCCGAGAAGCTTGACACGCTTGATTACTTCATCAGGCGAGTAGGTGTCGAGCCCGACGAGACATTCCGCAAGCGAAAGGTCAAGTACCTTGAGACGGTGCCGCAGCCGGTCGAGAAGATCATCGACTTGGTGGAATTCTTTGAGCGCGTGAAGCGGCATAAGGCGGACGCCTGGCAGATCGACTTTTGCGCGAGAATTCAGGATGCGTTCCTGAATCGTCACGAGCGAACGGCCCGGGCACTGGTCCACGCGGAGGCGCAGCTCGGAAAGAGCGTGATCCTCGCACAGTGCTATCCGGCATGGATCCTTGGCCATGACCCGATGCACCGCGTAGCCCTCGCGACCTACAACGTCACGCGATCGAAGGCCCACTCTCGGGCAGTTATCGGCATCATGAACCTGCCGGTTTATGGCGAGATATTCAAGGATCCCCGCAGCTACGTCAGACCGAAAGCATCAGCCGAACGATGGCAGACCACGGCCAGATCATCAATGGGCACCGAGGCCCAGGACAGCTTTAACCCGGTCGGTTTGCAGTCCGGCCTTACGGGCTCCGGCTTCGACACTCTGATCATTGACGACCCGTACGCGGACCAGAAAGAAGCGTTCTCCGAGACGATACGCAAGAGCCTCGAGGAGTTTTGGGAATTCACGGTCGAGGCCCGTATCGGTGCCCATTCGAACGTCTTCGGGATGTTTCACCGCTACCACGTGCAAGATCTCGCCGGCTATCTGCTGGACAAAGGCACGTTCGAGTATTGGCGCTATTGCTCCGAGTTCGATGGCCCGTATATTCACGACGAGACGGGCCAGCGTTTTGACGATCCGCTCGGCCGCGAGATCGGCGAACTGATCAGCCCGGACCGAAGGCCCGCGAGCTACTACGAAACGAAGCGAAGGGAACCGCGCGTATGGAACGCAATGTTCCAGGGGCGGCCGTCAAGCGAGGAAGGCGACTTCTTCAACATCGGTAAGATCAAAACGATAAACCCGGATGCTGCCTTGCAGCGGCGTCAGGAGTGTTCGCACTTGATGCGGGCTTGGGATAACGCAGCGACGGACGACGGCGGCGATTGGACGGCCGGAGCATTGCTTGGGATTCGACCCGATGGCCGAGTGACGATATTCCACGCGGAAATGGTCCAGGAATCGACCGAGCAGCGGTTAGCGACGCAGAAGCGGATAGCCGCGATCGATGGACCGGAGATACCGATTGGCATTCCGCAAGACCCGGGCTCGGCGGGAAAGGACGTGGTGTTCTACACGCAGCGAGAACTTGCCGGATATACCGTGGTCGCCCGGTCAACGTCAGGATCGAAAGAGGAGCGGGCCAGGACGTTCGCGGATGCGGTGAACTCGGGCATGGTCGAGATCGTGGAAGGCGAGTGGAATAAGCAGTTCCTACGGGCACTGCGAGACTTCCCGCTTTCGGACTTTGACGATCCGGTTGATGCGGCCTCGGACGCGTACAATCACATCTACTCGATGTATCGCCGGGGATTGGTGGTCAAGAACTTTCGACCGTGGAACCTGCTGCCCTGGCTCAGTTTCTCGCACCGGTTCGGCGACTGCCGGAAGATCCCTGCGAACTTCAACATCTTCGCCGCAGCGAAGATCACACCGGACGCATCGCAGGCCAACTCCGGCGTTATCGTCGTCCGAGCCCCGGAAAATGCCCGAATGGGCGATGTTTTGTTCGTAGCAGCGGCCTATAAGGCATGGACCGACGACTATCACGAGCTGTTCGAATGGATGGACGCGGCAATGCAGGCGTTCTGCGAGAACTCCGAGCAAGCGATCATCTGGCTGCACCCGGATTCAGAGGAATACAAGCCCGTTTTGAGCCAGAAGCTTGGGCGAATGGTTGCGATGTTCGATGGCGACGCATCGGCCGGCACCGCGGAGCTTGATTGGTATTGGAAGGTCCGCCCTGGTACGGTGAACCCGTTCGACCCCGAGCTGCCGGGCGTCGGGATGTATGCCTTGATCACAGATCTTGCCCAAATGACGGCGGCCACGGACGAATTCGGGATGTATTCGCTGCGGCAAGAGGCCCGCACCTGGTCATTCAACGATCGCGGCGAACCCAACGCGATCGGCGGCGTGATGGACTGTTTGCGGATGGTGACGGCGCGGTTCAGGACCGCCGCCCAGCCGCTTTCGGTGGTCGAGGCGATTGAGGCTTCGTTGGACGAGAATTTGAGGCTTGAGACGTTGAACGAAATGCCGAACTCCGCGACGAAGGACTCCCTGATCCAGCGTCGGAATATCGAATTGAGCAAGGCACAGCAGACGGTCGGGCGGCCGGTTCGGCCTCCGCATGTGAGCCGGTTTGGCCGGCGGTGATCCGCACTTTTTTTCATCGACAATTTGATCAACAGCTGGTCGAGAATCGGCCTCGGATTCGTGCGTTTTCAGGTCGGATCGAGAGTGAGATTTGATAGGGTATGGATAGGGTATCTATAGGGTATCGAGCGGTATAGATACTAAAAACGGCACTTCTGAGGGGGTATCGGAATGGAAAAACCTGTTAATGCGGCTTAAACCGCGTTAATCAGCAAAACATTGGTTTGTGGTGTTTAACCCGTGGGATTGCATCAAATACGATACCCGTCAGATACCCTATTGATAGGGTATAGATACCCTATATGTACAGTATCGCACTCTAACTCTAACTTAAACTCTAACTCTAACCTTAACCCCCTTACCCCCTTTCGGGGGACGGGGCGGCCCGAGGAGGTTGCCGCTTCGCGGCCGGATCGTGGTCGAACGGATCTCGTTGAATCTCAGACGCGGACGGTTCACCGGAGCGACGAACGCAAGACGCATGAGACACGAACACGGGCAGAAAAGACTTGCAATCGGATTTTGGTTTGTGTATCATCGCCCTCGAATAGCCGTTCGGTGTTTCTCATTGGCTGTTCTCCTTGCCCGGAACCGGGCGGCTTGGCCTGTCCCTGGCTGCCCGGTTCCAAGCGAAAATTGCAGAATGGACTCAGCCGAAAACGCCCAATCGCCAGCGAAACCTCCGACGCGGACCGACCGCGTTTTCGGCTATTTGTCCGGGCTGTACGCACCAACCGTCACAAAAACCCCGATACCAACGATCACGGCACTGTTTTCGCCCGTTTACGAACGCCAGGCGGAGCGAGCCTACACCCGAGCGATTTCGAGGAGCATCGTGCCATGGAAGCAGCCATCCTAACGCTGATAGCCGTGAATCTGCTGACCTTCGGCATGTTCGGTGCCGCGATCTTTTTCGCGATCAAGGCCGAGCGATCCCGGTCGAGCAAGGCAATGCGAAACGTGATCCGCCAGGCGAAGCGAACGGTCGAACGCGTGGAGAGTTCCAACGCGGAATACAAGGCCGAGGTTGCGAAATTCAGGGCGGAATTGAGCCATGTGCTGCAAAAGCCGATACCGCCGGTCAGCAATCCCTACACGCGGATGCAGGACCGAGGCGAGATCGAGGCTTCGCGAGTGGTCAAGATCGGAAATGAGGAGGTCTCGATCGGTTGATGCTGGACTTGATGCCACAGGTCAATTCGGTCGGTAAACCGGCGCTGATGCAGGTCGGCAGTGACGCGCATCAAGGCCCGAAGCGGAAGCTTTCGGAGCGGCCGCTGGAACAATTTCTCAAGGATTGGCACGACCATATCCGGCAAGAGCAGGAACTACTCCGCAAGCTGATCGAGATGAGCGTGACGCTGCATCGTCGCTTTCGCGGATTGACGTTAAACGACCAGGTTGGCCGATACGGCGTCCGGCGAAACACGGACGGCAAGTGGCTTGATTACGACCCCGACCTCGACGGCGAGATCCACCCAATAAACATCATCCAGCCTGCGATACGAGCGAACACGAACGCGTGTTTACAGTCGATGCCGCAGGTTGAGGTCGCGTCCGCGAACGCCAACGCTCGTCACCGGCAGATCGCGATGCGATGGCAGCGTGTGGCGGATTATTTCGGCCGCATCCATTGGACCGAGGACGTGCGCGGGCTGATCTTCGACGCGGTGCAGAAGGACGGCACGGTGTTGATCCACAGCTACGTCCGCCCGATAGGTTCGGAGACGGTCGAGGGCATCGTTGAGAGCGTCGCCGGGCTCGCCGGCGTGAATTGTCGGCAATGCGGATTCCAGGGGATCGTTGAGACGGACGGCGAACAGGTTGGCATGACCGAGATACCGTGCCCGCAATGCGGAGCCCCAGCCCCGGCCCTTGGCAAACAGGTGCCCGGCTTTCAAACCGAGGAGGGCGAGGTTACGGTCTTCGACATCAAGCAGGAGATCGTCCCGTTGTTCAATTTCGTGGTCGATCGCTACGGAGCCCGTTTGAGCGGCCTGAAAGGTGCGAAGTGGCTGCAAATCTCGAAGCTGATGGACCGGTCCGAACTCGAATACGAATGGCCGGACAAAAGCCCCGGATCATCCGGGCAGTGGACCTTCCCGACGCAGGTGGCATACGCCCTGGCAACGCTTGATTGGCGATACCTGAACTACATCCAGAGCCAAGATCAAAGCCGCGGGCTCGACTTCCAGAAGTTCGAAACGAAGTATATTTATTTGCACGAGGACGCATACCGCGGCTACGTCGCCCCGTCAGACGCGAAGATCCTCGACGGCAAAGGCCGCCCGACGTTCGTTATCAAGCGAAACCAGACCATCGGCGAAGCGTACGAGGCGATGTACGGATTCAACCCCGAGGGCGTCAAGTTCATTTGGCTGGATGATCAGTTGCTCGGCATTTGCCCGCCGGACGAGGATCAGGTGAATCTTCGCGAGGTCTTTTCCGACGTCCATTGGCTGCGTGATTCATCGTCGTATCTTTCAAGCCCATACCACTCCATCGTCCAGGTTCAGGACGACATTACGCTTCTCAACACGATGCACCACAACATCGCGGCCCGCAATGCCGTCGAGCAGGTGTACTACGACTCGCTGGTGTTCGAGAAGTCCGACTTTTCGCAGGAATACGTGGGCACGAAGAACGCAGCACTACTGCCGGACCACGACCTTTCGAAAGCGATCGTAAAACTTCCGGTGCCGGAACCGACGCCATATCTGACGCAGCAATTGCAGTTCTTGTGGCAGATCAAGGACTCAATAACCCAGGTCCAGCCGGCGATGCGAGGCGATGCCCAAAAAGGCGAGACGTTTTCGGCCCAACGCCAGCAACTCGAGCAATCCTACGGCCTGCTAACGTCCGTGCTGAAATCATACGCGCAGTGCCTTACGAACTCATTCAAGCAAAAGGCGAAGCTCGCAGCGAAACATTGGACGCTGGAACAGTTCCAGCGGATCGGTTCGATGTGGGGCGAGACGTGGAGCCAGGAAGAAGTGGATGAGATGGCTCAGATCGACTTCGAGCGGGATCTGATCGTTTCGTACAAGAACGGCAGCGAAATGCCGCAGTCGAACCTGGATCGCGAAATGCGGTTCATGAACGGCCTCGCGCAACTGCTGCAGTTCGGCCCGGATGTGCTATTCCAAATGCTCGGACCTGAGAAGATCAACAAGCTTCTTGGAAAGATCGACGAGTTCGCTAACTTCGACTTTGACCTTACCGGCCTGGAAATCAACGAGCTTATCGCCCAAAAGCGTATCAAGGAGCTTGATGAGATCACGCTGCAATTCGGCGACGTGCCGTTCGAGGCGGTCGAACAAGCCCGGCAGACCGTCCAGGCGATCGATGAAATGGGCCAGCCGATAACGGCCCTGGATCTCCTGATCGAGCAGATATTCGCAAACTCGACCATTCGCTTCAGCCCGTACGAGAACCTGGCACAGCAAAAGGAATTCTTTGCCGAGCAGTACCGGGCGGAGGTCGGAAAGACCAAGCCGAACTATCTGCTGATGGAAGCGATCACGGTCATGCTCGGGATGATCGAACAGGCCGAACAGCAAATGCAGATGGAGGCGATGCTGGCCGATCCGCAGGTGCAGATGGAAATGGCCGCCCAGGAAGACGCAGCGGCCGCCGAAAAAGAGCAGGCCAACCGCGAAGATGCCCAGCGAGCCCAAGACCGGCAGGCACAGGTCGAAGATTCAGAAAGACAATTTCAGCAACAAATGGCCTCGCAGGCAATGAGCGCGGGCGTAGATCTCGAAAAGGCGGAAATGCAGGCGAAGGCGGCCGAGAAGAAGGCCGCTCAGTCGGCAAAAAAGTGATCGATGCGAGACACAGAGCTGCTTAGACAACTCACGCCGGAAGCCCGTCTCGGGGTTATGCAGGCGTCGGCGACCCTGTTCTTTCTTGCATCATTGCCGCTTTCGAACAACGAGGCGGAGATAGTCCGCAACCTCGTCGAACGTCCGCTCGGCGTGATCCGGTCCCGGCAAAAAACGACCGACGACCGAAAACCTGTTGACAAACACATCAGGTAGGCACTAATATTCTCGCAATCGAGACGCATACGTGCGTAGTCGATAAATCCAAGACTCGGGTTACGACCCATCGCGATACTTTGACCGGAATCGCGAACGTCGTAACCCGTTTTTGTTTGTGACAGACGGACTCTCTAACGGCCATTTGGTACGTTCCACATCGCCGGATAGCGACTTCGAGACGCACACGAAAACTTTATGCCAGATGAAAACGCCAGCGCCGCATCACCGGCCCTCGCGGACACCACTATCGACGCACCGGCAGCGGTTGACAATGTATCTGATCTTGGCGCGGATGCCAGCGACCCGTTCGCAGCACTCGACGCATTTCTTGAATCAGAGCAAGCAGCGGAAACCGACGATGCCGGGCAAGACACGGATTCAGTAACAGACGCGGCCCCAGCGGAAACGCCGGAGGCCGACGACGGCCAAACCGAGGACGAACCGACGAACGAGGGCGACCAGCCCGCCAATAATCCGGCTTCCGGCGACCAGCCGCAACCCGAGGCGGACTTTGAAGCACTCGACCGAAAGGTTGACTTCCTCGACGAAGCGGGGCTTAAAGCCAAATTCCCGCGCAATTCCAGCAAGGAACTGATCCAGCAGGCGGCTCAATACTCCGAGATCGCCAAAAAGGGTCAGGAAGTGATCGAAAAGATCGGCGGCGACCATTTCGTCGAACCAACGGTCAAGATCGCGTCCGGCATCCGCGATGACAACCCGCAGCAGCTTTTCGAAGGTGTTGTAGAAGCGTCAGGAGCGGAAGGGCTTATTTCGATGGTTGGGGCGGTCATGGACCTTGCTTTGATGCGGGCAGACCACTTCAAGAGCCAGGAAGGATCTGAAACATTCGGTGCAGCTCTCGCGGCCTTGGCCGACAAAGCGATCGAGACGCGTTTCGGAGCCGGGCTTACCACGGAAAAGGTCGAAAAACTTGCGGAACTCGCGGAGCTAGGCTGGCTTGAGAAGATAGAGAAATGGCAGCAGGACGAATGGGTGAACCGGGACGAACTCGAACAACTCATTGCCGCCGCCAACGATCCCAAACTCAGGACCGCGCTTCAAGAAAAGGCCCAACTGAAATCCGAGCTTGCGAAGAAAACCCAGGAGGCTCAGGCAGCCGCTACCGCGGCCGAAGCCGAGATCGAACGAGAATTTACGTCCGATGTAGCCGAAAAGGTGACGCAAACGCTCACCGAGATAGTTTGGGCACGAAGTCCGTTACGCGACCTCGAAACCGATTCGGCGGAGGTGAAGGCAGAAAAGGCCTTACTCCGTAAAACGCTTGAGATACAGGCCATTGAGTCATTCCAAGCAGACCCGAAACTGCCCGAATACAAGCAGGCTTACAAGAACGGACTCGCAGAAACGGCCAAATTCCGGTCGGCACTCGCGACAGCGATCAATTCCGCGATCCTAGCGACGCGTGAAAACACCGCGATAGCGGAACGGCTCGTCGCCAAGGTCCACGGAAAAGGACGCAACCAGCAACTTCTCGCTCAACAACAGCAACGGCAAAGCGCGGCCCAGCGACTCAGCACTGAGCAGGTGGCCCCGTCTCAACCGGCCCAACAAAACCGGGGAGACATGAAAACGGAAGAAGACATTTGGCTCGATTTAAATCAGGCCGTGGCAACGCTTCCGTAAGCGAGGAATAAAAGCTCATGCGTATTACAGCAGCAAATAACGGCTCACTTCGCGAGATCATGGACAACACGCTCCATAATCTGCGAAACGCCACCCAGGACAAGTATTTGTCCGCCCGCGTCGCGTCCGGCTCTAAAGGGCTGAAGGTCGTGGACGCCAACAAGCGCGGCTTCGTCGTCGCCCTCGACTATTCGACCAATCCGACGGGCGGTTATATGCGCCCGAACACGAACGGCGGCACCGGTAACCTGGTGACCACGTACAGCCCGCAGCTCGACCGAATGACCGCGAACTATCAGTACGTTCAGTTCGGTCACGAGGTTGACAACGAGGAGCTTGCCAACTCGAAGGCCGGTATGCACGTTGGTGCAGGTGCCCGGTCGCTCGCGATCAAGAAGGAACTCGAGCGCCGAATGGAGTTCGAGGAGTGGTTCTTCTGCCGCGGCGACGGTACGCAGATCATCGGCGACATCACGGCCGGCGTCTCGATCGCTGCCGCTGCTTCGGGAACGCTCACGCTTTCCGGTGCCCGCGACGGTGCCGGTGCGTGGATGCTCCGCGTCGGACAGCGTATCCGCATTTACGATGTGACGCTGGGAACACTGCGGTCGTATGCGACCGTCACGGCCAAGGCCTCGAATACGGCGGTTACGATCGTCCCGGATTCGAACCTGACGGCCGGTAACGCCGTCGTCGATACGGACGTTGTGTTGCCGGAATCCGACACCGCAACGCCGACGACGACCGGAATCAAGGGCTTGCCCTATCTGGTCAAGGCATCAGGTGCGTACTTCGACAAGACGCTCTCGGCCGTTCCGGCCTTGCAGGCGATCGTTGACTCGTCAACGACGACCTTCACGCGGACGACGATGGAATATCTCTATCGCCGCCACAAGTCGATCCGAAACAACGGATCCGTGAACTGTATGGCAGTAGCTTCGCCCGCCCAGGTGTCGAACTACTACACGCAGTTCTACGCTCAGAACACGGCTCAGGTCCACATCGTCGGCGGGCAGCGGCCCGGCATCGACGTTGGTGGGGCTGACCATCAGTACACGTTTTGGGGCCAGCCGATCCACGAATACAAGCTTCTTCATCCGAAGTATTGGTACAATCTCGACCCGTCGAGCTTCTACCGGCTGACGCTGAAAGAGGCTGGCAAGATGCTGACGATGCCGACCGAGTATCTGATGAAGATCGCGGGCGGAGCATACGTCAACGCACAGCAGCGATGGACTGACGACTACCTCGAGTATCTCAGCCCGAACCCGGCGAAGAACTCGGCCTTTACGGCCCTGACCTTCTCGGGACTGCCGCTGCTCAAGGACGACCCGTACGTCGGCTAGTAGCCAAACTACTGACCGTGCCGTACTCGCGGTTAGCAGCAGTGATGCGGATGTGTTTTATAGCTCGGCACATCCGCATCACAAACCAAGTTTATGAACGAAAGCATTGCCGCATACGAGAGAACGCTGAAATATGGACGGCCGCCGGACGTGGCACGGGAATATATTGACCGCGAACTCGGGAAGATCGCCGGGATCAATCAGCAGACCGGCAAGCCTTATCTCAGATTCGTTTGGGGCATGGATCGCCTGGAATGGTGTAACGGCGAACAGATCCGCCGATACCCGGATCCCGAAGGTAAGTACGTCGGGATGCCGTTCTGGATACTTGAAGGGTGGCAGAGTCCGAGCGTATTCGACCGGCTTGAGTGGGCGGCGAACGAATCAACGCTTGGCCCGTTTCCGGAACAGGGCGAGTGGGATTTCGTGGACGTGATCCGCACCTCGGACGGCAAGTTTCTAAACCTCGGGCCGAGAGCCCTTGAAATCGCCCGGAATTGGAGATATTGGCGGCAACAGCCGCGCAAAGTCGCGATCGAGCACCTGATGGAAGGACGCCGGCGGCTTTCAAGTTTGCGGGAAATGCGTGCCCGCGAGGCGATGGATAAGATCTTCGCCGAAATGACGGAAGAAGTGGGCCGGGCGATGTCAAAACCGCAAAACTCAGCGTATTCGCTGCCGTCCAAACCGAAGAAAGAGGAAAATCGGACACCTAGCGGTCTGATCATTTTACCAAGCTTATGACACCTTCAAGCGCTACCGCACTCGTTTCTGATGCCGTTGCATTGGACCTGCCGCCGCAGATCGACACCGACGCACTCGTGCCGCGATGGGCGATCAATACCGCTGCCCGCGATAAGCCCCTAAATGCTCGCGAGACGCGGTACGCTCGGGCCCCGTACGGCTTGTTCTTCCCGGTTAGCTCCTTCCAGACACCGAAAGAGCGCCATTCGATCGATTGGACGCAGCCGACCGAAGAAATTGCCCTGGTTACGGCCGCGGACGTGCAGGAGGCCCTCAACATCGCCCTTGGCGATGGTGACGTTCAATCCTCGACCAATTGGGGCATACAGTTCGGCTTCGTTGGAGAGCGTGACAGTGCCAAAATGACGGTCATTTCGCGTACGGTGTTGCCGACGCTGCATCGTATTCGCGAGATCTGCCAGCAGTTGGGCGTACCGACGCCGATCTCGCACGTTTGCGAGGGATCGGACGAACTCGACTTTGAAACGCGTGAATCGTGCCCGACGTGCTGGCTCAAGTGGATCACGTCCGAATCGTGCCGGGCCTACATCGCATCAGTATCGGCCTCCGGGGTGAACGTCACGGTGCGTGAACTCGACGGCAGCACGACGGAACGCGTCATTCGCCCGACAAGCGAGGAACTTGAGAACGCCCGGCGTCTCACCGAGTCGTCGCTACGCATCGGCATCAAGACACTTGAAACACAGTGGCGGGCCATCGCAGAGGAATACGAGCGAGAGAACAGCGGACGCCGGGACATCACCGACCACCAGCACGGCTATCGCAAGGATCTTCACCTTGCACGGCCGCAGGATCGTCAAATGATCCTCGCCCGCGAGGTCGCGAAGGCTTCGGCCGGCGGCGGAGTCAATTCCGACGTTATCGCGATGCTGGCCGAGCAATCGGCGAAGCAGACGCAGCTTCTCGAACTGCTTATGACCCAGGGCGTTTCGACGCCAAAAACGGTTACGGCCCCGGTCGCCAGCGAGCCCGAGATCATCGAACCGCCCGTTATTGAGGAGGCCGGCCACGACCAGACAGAACAGGTCGCTTCACCGGCCCAGGAGCTTCTCAGCAAACTAAACACCAAGGAGTAGAACACTATGAAGATCACCATACCGGCGAACACAAAGGTACTCATCAACGGAGTAACCGTCGCTTTCGCCGAAGACACCGAGGTCGATCTACCATCGGCCGAAACCATCGACGAGGCCGTGGCCTTGTCGCACATCGCGGAACTCGGAGCCGTGTTTAGCCACTTCGACGAAGAAAAGGGCGTCAACGTGGTGTATCGCAACGGCGAGCGGGTGGAAGTCTCGCAGGAATCCGTCGCACCGGTCGTCGCCGAGAACGCGGGCATCAATGAACCGGAGATTCCGGTCTTTGAAAAAGTGGAACTCGGCGAAACAGCCCCGGACGGGCTGCCGGTCGCGGAGGTCGGTGAACCAGGCGAAGCCGCAGACGCCGAAGCCGGCAACAGTGGCGACGATGCCGCCTCAGATGAATTCGAAAAAGAGGCAACGGTCGCTGAATAATCGACAATGGGAGCGTCAATCGCACAACTCAACGGTCGGGTGTTCGAGGAGATGGATGATCTCGCGGACTACCTGACCGTTGTTGATATTCACCGGGCAGT
>ERZ1066116.157-NODE-157-length-35351-cov-12.040231_pt1 | contig 35351 bp, 26 predicted proteins | sample MGYA00382763_ERZ1066116 | MGnify/ENA primary metagenome ERZ1066116 (study PRJEB33369, sample SAMEA5778346) | biofilm metagenome | biome: Industrial cooling water; feature: Water cooling tower basin; material: Biofilm | place: United Arab Emirates | collected...
GAATAAACAGGGGTGGTTCAGATCCGGGTGAACCACTGAACAGAATCATCGATTTGGCCTATGGAAATATCAAAAATTATACTGTTTCGTCCTCCGCATTTGGCCCTGTGATAGGAAAACCCGGTACTACTTTGTTCTTAAGTTTTGTAATGGGCAAAGGTCATCAGTGGGATGATAGTGAAATTACATTATCACTTTACAACGGCAGTAGCCCTGATAATTCGAATCATAGAATGGTAGAATTTGGTTATTTCCAATCATCTTCATCTAGTGGCAATCCCATTAAAATAGATATTAAATCAGGAAGCAGCACATCAGGTGCCTCAAATACAACCACAGTTCCTCTTTTCCAACCTGCATTACTGGTCTTGAGAATGGATTTTGGTGTAACAGCTCACACTTTTACAGGTTTTGTAAACCCTGATGCTACAGGTTCAGTAATTCCTAGTTCTCCTTCTGTCGGTCCTTTTGTATACGCTCATAACACCAGTACTGTTGGTTTTTCAAGAATTGCATTCCAAATGGGCAGAGATGGCACTATTGATGCAGGCGGTGGATGGGGGCCATCTGTAGCTTGGGGTAGCGGTATCATTGATGAAATACGTGTAGCCTCTAATTATGCCGAAGTACTTGGGTTGCCCGGGCCTATTCCATTATCGAATATAGTTATTTCGGGTGCTTCTAATACCATCAGTACTCAAAATGGAAGTATAGAGCTTTCTGCTTCTGCATTTCCCACCACAGCTTCGAGCCCTATAAATTTTTCTTGGGCTATCTCAAACTCACTGGTTGCCACTCTGTCTGGCACTAGCGGTTCGGTTGTATCTGTCACCGGATTGTTGGATGGTACGGTAACCGTAACAGGTACTGCAACAAACTCCGCAAATAGTGTTTCTAGTCAGTATATAATTAATCTCAGTAATCAAACACCACTTGTTTCACTCACTGGAATTACTATTAATGGTGCTAATACAATTTCTACACCTGCTGGCACCTTAATATTAAATGCTACACCTATCCCTTCGAATTCTTCATCGCCAATTTTATATACTTGGTCTATATCAAATTCGACAAAGGCTAGTTTGTCAGGTACCTCCGGCTCTGAGGTTACAATTACAGGCATTATAGATGGAGTTGTTTCTGTTACATGCCAAGCAACAAATGCAGGCGGTTCTGCCTCTTCGTCTAAGACAATAATTATTTCGGGTCAACCAACACCACCTTTATTCTCATTTGCTTCTGAAGTGCCGACAATATATTCAAAGGTAGGTGATTTTAGGCTTAATCAACACGTGTACGGTAGTGATGCTGGCTTTACTGTAGCTGGTGTATACTATCCTAAAGGATTGGCTTTTGCTACCGATAATGCTGCCACAGCTGCTACATTTGCCATCAATGGAGGTTACAAAAAATTTACTGCCATTGCAGTAAACCAAGCCGATTGTGGTGGGGGTACAAAAGTAGGTATTTCTATTTTAGTTGATGGAGAAGAAGTATACAGCAACAATACCATTTCTGTCTCTAATTCAGATAATATTGATATAGATTTAATTGGAGCAAACACTATGGAGATAAAAGTGAATGGTGTAGATGGCCCATGCGCTGATTGGGGTGCTTTGGTTGATGCCAAACTGTTTATCCTCTACCCTGCTGAACAAGCGTCTATTTCTCCCGTGGGAAATGTAACTTCAATTCTAGGAAATGGTTCTGTTACCTCGTTCACAGGCACGGTGGTTCCTTCTTATGCAGACCAGCAAATCACATGGAGTGCTGCATCATCTGCTTCTATTATAGCAAGTATAAACTCTGAGTCGGGTGAACTTACCATAGAAAACAATGAAAACGGTACTATAACAGTGACAGGTGCTGCCTTTTTCCCTTCTTCTATTGTAGGTACTTACGTACTTAATATTGTCCAAGTTCCCATCACCGCCACAGGTCTTACCATTCAAGGCGCAGCCTCCGGTAATGTGAATGTAAACGAAACAGCTGTGCTTTCGGTAACTTATACTCCCGCAGCTACCAATCAATTGGGAGTAAACTGGAGCTCTTCAAACACCAGTGTTGCTACCGTGAATAACGGCACTGTCACTGGTCTTGCCAACGGCACTGTCACCATCACCGCTACCTATGGTCTGAATGCTTCGGTGTCTGCTACTAAAGTGTTGAGTGTTATTGTTCCTGTCACTGGTATCACCGTTTCGGGTACGAATGCGCTCTTGGTAGAAGCTACGACCACTTTGACCAGTACCATTAGTCCTCTAGCGCCTACCAATTCAGCTTTAACTTGGAGCTCGTCAGCACCTTCTATCGCTTCCGTTAACGCTTCTACAGGGGCAGTATCTGCCCTTGCTGTAGGTGTGGTTACCATCACGGCCACTTCGGTGAGCAATCCTTCGGTGTCAGGCAGCTTTGTGCTCAGTGTGAATCCTATCTTGGTGAGCAGCATCAGCCTCTCTGGAACCAATGTAGTGGCAGGCTTGGGTACTACTGTTGTAAATGCTAGTGTGCTTCCGGCTAATGCCACCAACAAAGCCTTGACATGGGCTTCATCTAACAATGCCATTGCCACCGTATCGGGTTCTGGGGTGGTAAGAGGTTTATCGTTTGGCACGGTGACTATCACGGCTACTTCGGTAAGCACGCCTTCGGTGTCTACTACTTTCGTCATTACCTTCAATGAAATCCCTGTGGCATCCGTATCGGTATCAGGTACCAACCGAGTGAATGTAGGCAGCAGCATCAGCTTGATAGCTACTGTACTCCCTTCCAATGCCTCTAACAAAGCCGTAACTTGGACTTCCTCTGATGTAGCCGTTGCTACCGTATCGGGTATCGGACAAGTTCGTGGCTTAGCCAATGGCATAGTGACCATCACGGCTGCTTCGGTGAGCAACACCTCACTCATGGCCATGTATGTGGTAACGGTAGGTAATCCGGTGGTAGTAATAACACAACCTACGATAAGCCTTTCAGCCTCGGCTTCGGAGATTACTACTTCCAAAGGAACGCTGCAAATCACTGCTTCAGTGACGGGTTCTGCCCTAACAGAGGTTAGCTACAGCCTCTCTGACACCTTGTTGGCAAGTATTGATGCCACCGGATTGCTCACCGCCAAAGCCAATGGTGTGGTGGTAGTAACCGCTGCGTTGACAAGCAACGCTACCGTAACGGGAACACTCTCTGTTACCATATCAGGACAAGAGTTAGCCAACGTTGCCGATATCAGCACCGCTGTAAGCATCTACCCCAATCCTGCCAAAGAGGTGTTGAACATAGCAGGTGTAAGCGATGTATTGCTGCTGGAGTTGTATGATGTGTTGGGACAAGTGGTGGTATCGAAATCAAACACTGCCGGTCTATCATTATCAGGCTTACAAGCCGGAAGCTATGTATTGAAAGTAGTGACCAAGGAGGGCGTGGCCTTCAAGAAGGTGGCAAAAGAGTAGATATAATCAATCAAAGAGACTATTTTTTGAGTAAAGTAGTAGTATAGTTATAGTTTAAACATCAAAAATCCCAATCGGACTCCGGTTGGGATTTTTATTTTCACAATGCCTGAGCTTCTATAGCTAAGCCTCTAAGCGAACTATGTTTTACAAAAGTATTGTACAATAGCTTGTCTTCATTGCTATGACACCCAAGCTTCGAGTATTTTGGCCTCAGGATTGGGTAAAAGTGTCACCTTTTTTATTGATGCAGGTAGCAAAATAGAGTCACCTTTTTTTACGCTAACATTATCATTACCATACACAATATTAAAATCACCTTCAACACAAACATAAATCACAAAAGAATCGATAGATTCGTAATTACGTGGCTGTGGAACATTGAAATGAAGCCTATTGGTATTGAAGTATTGACAGGTAACTACATTTACAGGCTTATTAAGTGCTTTTTCATACTTTGTTTTATAGTCGGGATAAAAATTGTAGTCTATGGCATCAACGGCTTGTTCGGTGTGGAGTTCACGCAGATTTCCCTTGTCGTCTTTTCTATCAAAATCGTATATTCGGTAGGTAATGTCGGAAGTTTGTTGAATTTCAGCCAAACAAATGCCCTTTCCAATATAATGCACTCTTCCAGCTGGTAGAAAAAACACATCATCTATGGCAACTTCTTCAAAATTCAATATTTCATTTAAAGATTTGCTTTCTAAATGATGCAAATATGTTTCTTTGTCTATCTTTCTATTAAACCCTGTATTGAGTTTTGCACCTTTGTCGGCTTCAAATATGTACCACATTTCTGTTTTACCAAACGAATTATGGCGTTTTTTGGCAAGTTCATCGTTGGGGTGCACTTGGATAGATAAATCATCGTTGGCATCGATAAACTTAACTAAAAGTGGAAATTCATTGCCAAATTTTTCATACACTTTTTTACCTACAAGCTCTTGTTTATAGGTGTCAATGAGCGATACCAAATCTTTGCCCTTCAGCCGTCCTTCGGCTACTGTAGAAATATTTCCTTTAACGCCTGAAATTTCCCAAGTTTCTCCGCAATTAGGAAGCGGTGAAAAATCTTTGCCTAATACTGTTCGGATTTTATTACCACCCCAAATCTTATCTTTAAAAATGGTGTTGAATTTTAATGGATACACTAAAAAGGAATTATGAATTATTTAATAGTTTATTCTCTCTCTTCGCGGAGGCGTTTGTTGCGCTCCCAAAAATTGTAAACATTATATATGAAACTGATAGTCAAAAGCCCAATTTGAGGATAGCTGTGATCTATGATTGCTAAATACAAAAGCGCCATCACACCCAAACCACCCAACATATTGTCTCTGTTAAGCTTTTTATAAAATTTTGGCATGTCTTCTACCGTTTTCGAATAATCAAACAAAATGTCTTTGATAGTAGAAAAAGCTACGAAGAATATACATCCATACCCAAACAGTTCAAGCGTAGTTTCAAAATCCAAATTAAAATCCATCTAGTAGGTTTTCGGTTAATTTTGGGCTAAATAGTAAAAAATTTCTCTTTTTAGCAAGTCCGGACGTTCATTTGACACCAAATGCCCTGTTTTTGGCAAAATAAATGTGCGAAGAGGTGCTTTTTTGAATACTCTTTTGGCAAAACTCACATTTGATGTATCCACAATCCAGTCTTCAGCACCATGCATGAGAGTGGTAGGCACAGTGAGGCGTTCCCAAAAAGGAAGCATCTTTTTTAATTCATTGGCTCGGGTATATTTTTCGTCTGTAGCCACATTCATAGAAATGGGCAAAAACCAACGAATAAGAGACAAACGTCCAAAACCTGAAAACCACCAAAAACGCTCTCTCTCAGGGTCTAAATCTGCTCCAAGGAGCACCAAACTGCGTACTTTGTCGGGGTTATTGGCAACAAGTGCAGCAGCTACAGGCGCACCGAAAGAGCGCCCTACCACATATATTTTGGTTTTTGATGAAAAAGAATCAATGAGCGGTTGTAAATAGCGCGCTTGCTTTTCAATAGAAGGCTCTACCAAGCCCAAACCCGATTTGCCATAACCCGGCCTGTCTACCGACACCATATGAAAGTTCTTTTGCAACAAGCTGTCATCCAACAAATGAATGTAGCCATACCATGCACCCGGAGCTCCGTGTATAAAAATGAGCAACGGAAGTGTGTCATTCCCTACTTCAGCATAGTGTATCGTGCGGTTATCTACTTTATAGGTATGAAATTTGGGTTGATATTTCTTTGACGAATAATAACCCTTCAAATCTTTTTCTGTCATGCTGAACCTGCGAAAGCATGATGACCACACAAACGTGATAGCTAATAAAAGTCCAAAAACGAATAGTTTTTGTTTAGTACTTTTCATTACCATTTTTACCCAATTATAACAATGATATACATACAGTTAGTTTCATGAATGTAATCAATAGGCTGGTTTGTGTTGTACCTACAATATTATCCAATTCTTATAAAAATTCAAAATATCTATGGCTTTACTGCATCTATGAGATACAAAAAACTGTTTATTTGTGGTCAAACTTTTTTGTGCCGAATAAAATGTTTTGATAAATTCGCTTTTGTTACTGTTTTTATTCTTGAATTTTTTCTTCGATAATTTCTAATAAAAAACCACATTTTAGCTATAAACCGGCAAAAAAATATATGAGAAAATCAAGCTTTTATTTTATCTCAATCTTACTGTTGCTAGCAATAACCAACTGCAACAGGGTGAGAAAATCAAAAAACAGTATGCAAATAGAAAAAAACAATATTCAAATAGGCGGCATAGAAAGGCTAAAAGGCGCAAACTTGATAATTGAAGACAATGAGCAACCTTTTGCATTTAAGTCAAGTATTCAAAATACATCAAGCAGTGCTGAAATCAATTTTGGGAGTAATGGGAGAATATCGATAGAAGTTCAAAACGAAATTTTACTGCTCTCAGCTACATACGAAAACACCCAAAATACCGATGGTTGCAAATATATCGGTATCAGTTTTGACGAAATCTCCAATTTCAAAATCGGAAATGCATTTTACAAATATGGCTCAGTAAAAGCTTGGACTCACCCGACTAAAATTACCAAAGCAGATGATTTGCAAGATGCAGACATACAATTTTTCTTGTGGCAATACCAAGATGGCACATATGGTGCTATGATGCCACTGATGGGGAAAGGACATGTGTCTACTTTGGGGAAAATAAATGGAAAGCCAGGTGTAAAATCATATTCGTTGGTTACATCTACCAATCCACAAAACATTCCTATGGTGGCAATAGCCTTCGGAAGTAATCCATATAAAATGATAGAATCGCTCTATGAAGAAGGCATGAAATACATGGGTAAGGAGGCAGGATTGAGAAAGAACAAACCTTATCCAGAGTTTTTCACCAAACTGATGTGGTGCACATGGAACTCGTTTGGCCACGGCCTGGACGAACAAAAAGTATTTGCAGCAATGGAAGACTTCAAATCAAAAGGTGTCACTTTTCCTTTGGTTTTGCTCGATGATGGTTGGAGCAAAGTGAGTGCCTATGGCAAAGGAATGCTACAAAGTTTTAAACCTGACACTACAAAATTCCCCAAAGGCTTAAAACCGGTAGTGGAAAAACTAAAATTAGAATACGGGGTAAAAGAAGTAGGTGTGTGGCATGCTTACAGTGGATATTGGGCAGGAATAGACCCAAAATCTGACCTTGGGAAATCATTTGGAAGCGATTTGATGGCTTACAGAGACAAAGTAGCTTGGTCGGGTTTGCCCATCGATACATTTTACTTTATAAACCCATTTTCAAAATCGGGCTATGAATTTTACAACCAATGGCATAGCTATTTGAAAAACGAAGGCATATCATTTTTGAAAGTAGACAACCAATTGGTGATGGATAGAATGGCCAAAGGAAATTATCCTTTTGCCGATTTTGCCGAAAAAATGCAGTATAATTTGCAAACTTCAGTGAAAAACAACTTTGACGGAAGGGTAATAAACTGCATGGACATGACGACCGATGCCGTATATAACTATGGTTCTTCGGCACTGGGGCGCGCTTCGGAAGATTTTTTCCCTGAAAATGAAAGTTATAAAATCACAGCGGGAAATGCGGCCGTTCATGTGCTTTGCAATGCCTACAATTCACTATGGTGGGGGCAAATGGTATGGCCCGATTTCGATATGTTTCAAACACATCATCCACAGGCAGAGTATCATGCAGTGGCTAGAGCCGTAAGTGGAGGGCCTATTTACTTTGCCGATTCGATAGGGAAAACCGACCCTACTATATTGAAGAAACTTTCACTCGAAGATGGAACCATATTGAGAGCAGATAAACCCGCTATGCCCACAAAAGATTGTTTATTTAACATTCAAGATGCCAAGCCGCTAAAAATATTTTCTACCGCAAACGAAACAGGATTGCTGGCAGTATTCAATGCTGCCGATGCCGACACTGTGGAAGGAAGCTTTTCTGTGACAGATATAGAAGGATTTGAAAAAGGCGATTTTGCTGTGTATGACTATAAAAAAGCTGAAATACAATCGGCAAATACACAAAAGAAATTTGATTTATCGCTTCCTAGGCTAGAGTGGCAATTGTATTATATAAAGCCTATAAAAAATCAATTTGCGGCTTTTGGCATCGTAAATAAATACAACGCCCCTAAAACAATAAAATCGAAAAAAAATACAGGCTACAGTATATCCATCGAGTTGGCTGAAACGCAAGGAACTTTTGTGGCTTATTCGGGCAAGCAGCCTAAGAAAGTTTTAAATAAAAGTGGATCGGAATTAAAATTTAGCTTTGAAAAAAATATGCTTAAAGTGGACTTAATCGAAAAAGCAGATGCAATGTTGGAAATAATCTATTAAACAAACCATTTTCTACTGAGCCACATCACTATACTCAAATAACAAACAAAGCGGATAAAGTGAGCCAAAGGCATTGCCTCAAGACCCAACATTGGAATAAATATCCAAAGTAGAATAAGATAAATAAAAGCCGAAGCAAACTGAGTAGCGATAAAGGTTTTGGTTTTCATATTGGCTTGCAAAACAAAACCAAAAATCCAAGAAGGGAACTTAAGCCAATCGCCAAGCAAAAGATAGCCTACCAGATAACTGCCTTCCACAAATTCTTTGTTATAAAAAAGTGTCAGTAGTTCCACACGGTAGATATAAATTGCCAATAGCCCAATTCCTGTAATAAAAAATGTAAAAGCAAGACTTTTGCGAATAAAAGCTTTGAGTTTTTTAGGCTCAGCTACATAAGACGACACTTTGGTAAAAATCAAAATGCCGATAGCAGCACTAAACACACTGGTATAGCCATCTGAAATTTTGGCCACAGCCTGCCACAGCCCTGTTTGGTGTACATTAAATGTTTTGATAAGATAGCTTCGTACAAAAAAATCAACCAATCGGCTCAGTGCCACACTGGACAATGCTGTAAAAACAAACTGAACAATTTGCTTAAAGGCAGGGGAATCGAAGTTTGATCTGTATTTAGATATTCGTTCATGGTTGGCTCTTAAATAATATATCAAAATAATAACCAGCATAGAGGCAGGAGAGATGGCCAAGTACAAAAGTGATGTTATGAGTCCTTTTTGCAAACCTATGTATACCAAAATAATGCCAATACCATTGTTTAATATGTTTAACAATGTAAAAGCCCTGATGTGCTGCATCGCCATTAATAGAGAGATAAAAAGCAAAGCAAGCATGTGCATGAGCACAGATAATATGAGCCAACTCAAATTGAGCGGGGTAAACATCAGTGGTGGAAAATCATCATAAAAAGTAAAACTTAGTGAAAAAAGCAGACAAAGAATGAGTAAAAACGAACCGAAAGTGAGTGCCAATCCATAAGAAAAAGCATTGTTCCACTCTTTCTGGGTGATGTTTTCATTGGCAAATATTTTTATTAGACCTCTGTTTATGCCTTCGTTGGTGAGGGTGGTGAAGAGCGCAATAAGGTTTTGAAAGTGTGCCAAAAGTGTGACACCTTGAGGCCCGAAATAAACAGAAAACAGCTTATTGGTAATGAAGCTGTAGGCTGCAAAAGCTAAAGACGAGAGTCCGGTCCAAATTGATTTTCTAAGGAAATCCAAGTGATGGGTAAAATTCTATAACAAAAGAGGTGAATACTACTCAATTATCAAAATCAAATATGAATTTTACTCCTTAAAAAACTTTTGAACCCATATTCCATCATCGGAAAGTAGTTTTAGTAGATACAAACCGCTTTTTAGGCCTGAAATATCTATTTTAAATCGGCTATCTTCTTCTTTTGTCATTGCCAAAGCTGTTTGTTGCACGCCCGAAATATCATATATGTATATTTTACTTGTTTTACCTTTCGATTTTGGGCAATGTACATTCAGCAATCCATCCGCAGGGTTTGGAAAAATGTAGAAATTTGTAGTTTGAGACGCTTCATCTAGTGAATTTGGAGTGCAGTTGGGAGTGCCTGCATTGGCATTATAAACCACCCTTGATGAGCAATTTGAGCTGTTTATGCCAGTTACAGTGAGAGACAATGGCTCATCTGCTTGCCACGAGAAAGTAGATGTATTTGCTGCCAATAATCCCTGAGCAGCGCGCCAAGTGTATGTATCGCCACCGGAAACGGTAAAATTCAAGAAAGTACAAGTAGTGGTAGGCGAAGAACTAGGCATAACCGAAAGCTTGAGAGTGGGCGATGACAAAATATTAATAGCGGAAGTTTTCACCAAAGTATCAAACTTGCCCGGTCGGTTGCGCACAATGAGCTGCACATCGTAAATGCCGGGTGTAAAAAGTGTGGCTTGTACATTTTTTGAAGTGCTGGTAAGCGGTGGCACCGAACTTGAAGGTTGGTAAATTTTCCAATCCCAAGCCTCTACATAATATAATGAAGAATCGAACAAGTTTACAACCGTAGACGGGCAACCTACAGAATTCTGAATGCCAAATTTTGCTACAGGCGGTGGTATTATATGTGTGTTTGAAGCCACTAGTTCCTTTCTTCTCGGACTATTGGAAAGCACGGTGAGTATTCGCTCCTTTTGGTCGTTGGTAAATATGTTCATGCAAGCATCGTCTGTATAGTCCATATAGTTTTCTTTCATGGCTGATATGCTCGGTGTACACGAAGCGGGCGAACTTGGACAAAAGTATATCGGTCCGGTAGTTTTGGGTGTGTCGTCACAGCCATCGTCATTAATGCAAGAAACATTATCGTCCTCGTCACCCCAAATGTGTAGCAAACCTAGAAAATGACCTACTTCGTGAGTAGCCGTTCTCCCTTGATTATAGCGAGGTATCACATTTCCGGTACGCCCAAACACATTAAAGCGTATCACCACACCATCGGACGAAGAAGGGCTGTTTTGGGTGTCGATGCCGGAGAGCGATGAAGCATCAGGCAATTGGGCATAACCCAAAGTACCCGATAAAGTGCCGCCAAAAGTCAATACCCATATATTCATATATTTATTGGGGTCAAACACTGTTTGTGGCTTTAAAATAGTATCAATCTGATCCATATCGTTCCATGTAGAGCGGCCTCCGTTCACTCTGTGGATGCCTGGATCGGTGAGGATATTGCCCGATGGGTCTACTGCCGCAGGCACAAATTTGATGGCTATGCCTGAACTCACCGTATTGTTATTAAAGCCTGCCGTTCCGGCTTTGCGTTGGAAATCCTCGTTTAAAACTTCTATTTGAGAATAAATTTGCTCTTTGGATATATTTTCGTTTTGGCCTACGGCATCGCCATTGTGGATTACATGAACAATCACAGGGATGACCATTGTATCGGCTTCAATACGAAAATTTTTGAATGTTTTTACATTAAAAAATGAATCGCTGACTGATTTTCTTGATGGGTAACGCTTTTTCAAAGCTTTTTCCGCCTGAGTAGTACCGCAGCTTCTATTGGGGATTTGGGCATAAGAACCCACAACGAGCGAAAATATAAATGAGGCAGCGTAAATTATGCGCATGGGAACTTATGAATATAATATTGATTGCAATATAAGCAAAAGTAGCTTAAAGGATAATTTGTTTTACCGTAAGATATTAGATACCATTTTATAACAAAAAGTGAATTTATAAAAACGCGATAGCTATCTATAAATTGGTTAAAAACTGCAAAGTATCAACCCCATCCGCATAATCCCAAACGTTGGGGGTTTGGGCATTCCCAAATTTAACTTCAGAGCCCCGTGGCTCGCGCACACATATACACTGGATTTTTTCTTTATTTGTATTAATTGCATCCAATAATTGGTCTGTATTGCTGTATCTTTCATAATACAATACCCCCACTGGTGACACCAACTCTTTCGATTCTTTTATCAATAGAAAATTATTATCCAAAAATTGCTCTTGGTTCATTAAAAAAATAGCCCTGTGGTAATCATAGTTGTTGGCATATTTTTGTGTGTTGATAATGTTTGCAAAACCAAATATGGCTACAAAAAACGTATCAAATTTATAATTTTCAGGCACATAAACTTTTGAAATATTTCTACACCCCAAACCGAAATAGGTAAAAATATCTTTGCCCAAATTACCTAGGTCGGTATCAGTTTCTTTCCCGTCCAAAATGGCAATAGAGGTGCGATTTTTTCTAATTATATGTGGTTTTTTTGAAAAATAATACTCGAAATAGCGTGCTGAATTGTCGCTACCGGTAGCTATGAGTGCGTCTACATCGTTTAGCCTATCTACATATACTATTTGCTCTTTGAGGGCCGGATTGGATTGAACAAGCTTATCGAGCAAATATTTCATAAAAAATGTATCATCGCTGCTCAATTTGGCATGTAAAGTATTGCCACTGAGTATCACACACATGGCATCGTGAAAACCCACAGCAGGAATGTTACCTGCCATGATTACACCTACTTTTTTGGGATTTGAATTATTGATTTCATATTTTTCTATCCATTTTTTGATTTGATTTTCTTGGAGCATAAAAACCAATCCACTGAGTGCCATTTCCATGTTCTCTGCCGTAAACCACTGATTATGATAGCGAGCCGAGTGAAAAACATGGCTTTTTTCATGGTCGGGCATTTCTTGCAAACCTTTGCCTAATTCAATAAAAGCTTCTATTCTAGTGTTTAATTCAGTCATAGTATTGATAAAATACAATTGTATGCAGAAAATCAATTCAATTAATATTGGTTCGCAAACATAATTGTTTCTAAATTTGCATCATTATAAAATAATTATTTATCAAAAGTTTGGAACAAGTGAGTGCAGAATTGCATTTTATGATAGACCAAACCATAACCGAACAATTATAAGATGGCAATTATTATCACAGATGAATGTATAAACTGCGGTGCATGTGAGCCGGAATGTCCTAATACAGCTATTTACGAAGGTGGCGTACAATGGACTTGGGCCGGAGGTACCAAACTGACTCAAGTAGAGCTTGAAGATGGTTCTGTAATAGACGGAAAAGCCAAACAAGAGCCTGTTTCCAATGAGTTTTATTATATAGTTCCACACAAATGTACAGAATGTACAGGCTTTCATGAAGAACCACAGTGCGCAGCGGTGTGCCCCGTGGACTGCTGTGTGCCAGACCCTGACATAGTAGAAACAAAAGAAGAGCTTTTGGCTAAAAAACAGTGGCTACACCAAGAGGCTTAAACGCAATTTAAAAATTATTCAAGGCGTGGATATTCAAATTCACGCCTTTTTCTTTTACATCTATGAAACAAAAGAGGCGATTTATTCTTTCGAATAAATCGCCTCTTTTGTTTTTTATAGTTGACCGACAAGGGCTCGAACCTCGACTCTTCTGGACCAAAACCAGACGTGTTGCCAGTTACACCATCGGTCAGTATTTGTTTTGGGAGTGCAAAAATAGAAAAGGAATTTTATTCCCAAAAATCTTTTTTAAAATTATTTTCTATTCAAATACTTCAATAACTCAATCTTAACATAAGAAATAAAGCTTTTGTTTTAAGATAATCTGCTTTTGTAGTCTTCATAACCAAAAGATTTGACCAGCCTAAAAACATCATTTTCTTGCCAAATACCGATATTGGGGAGATTCACTCCATTGAAAGTGGTGGTTTTAACCATGGTATAGTGTATCATATCTTCAAAAACCAAAGTTTGGCCTATTTCCAAAGGTTTATCAAAAGAATATGGCCCCATGTGGTCTCCGGCCAAACAAGTGAGCCCTCCTACTTTGTAAACGTAAGGCCCCTCTTCAGAAATATTAGCTCCCGTAATGCGTGCTGTGTAAGGCATTTCTATGCAATCGGGCATATGTGCAGAAATGGAGGCGTCCAAAACGGCCACCTCTTTTCCCCCGCTCTCAATAATATCTAGTACTTTTGACACCAAATAGCCTGTTTGCCAAGCAAAAGCCGACCCGGGTTCTAAAATAATTTCTTCGATATTGGGATATTTTTTATATAAATTTTTAATCAATTGTATCAAATGCTCGTGGTCGTAGCCTTCGCGAGTCATAAGATGCCCCCCACCAAGGTTAAGCCATTTGATTTGTGTTAAAAGAGAGCCAAAGTTCTTTTCTATGGCATTTAAAGTGCGTTCTAGCGCATAGCTGTCTTTCTCACAAAGAGTGTGTGAATGCAAGCCTTCGATACCTTCGGGCAATTTTCCTGCAAATTTATCGGCTGTCATTCCCAAGCGCGAGCCCGGTATACAAGGATTGTACAAATCGGTCTCCACCTCAGAAAACTCGGGGTTGATCCTTATGGCACAAGATATTTTCTTTTTTGCAGCATATATTTTGGGCTTGAAATGCTCGTATTGGCGAATTGAATTGAAAGTGATATGCCCGGCTAAGTCCATCATTTCGTCAAACTCATGGTCGAGATATGCCACACAATAGGCATGGACTTCTCCACCAAATTCCCAAGCCGCTAATTTAGCCTCGTTGAGCGAGCTTGCCGTAGTTCCTGGTACATATTGTTTCACCAAAGGAAAAGCCGAATGCATGGCAAAACCTTTGAGAGCTAAAATTATTTTAGCCCCAGATCTGTCGACTACTGATTTAATAAGTTCAAGATTTTTTCTAAGCAGCTTTTCATCTAACAAAAAGCATGGAGAAGGTATTTCGTGAAAGGGTATCAATGCAAATGTTTTATTGGCAAAGATACGTAAATATCTTTTGGGGTTGTGTTAATTAATTGTTAGTGAGGTGATAATATTGGTATAAAACACACCATCTGTTTGACAAAGATTTAGCTGAAAAAATTGTACAATCAGTATTTTATTCTCCTTATTTTTTAAAAAATATCCGATACATTCAATAATAAATCACTAAACACAGCTGATTTTAAGGGTTTTTCTTCACTAAAGACAGAGAACAACAATAGCTGTTTTTCATTTGAGTTTATATAAACTTCTATCGTTTTTGACTCAATATCCACTATCCAATACTCCTTCACACCTTCGGCTTCGTAAACTGTTTTTTTCTTTTTGTAATCGTAATAAGCAGTGCTTTCAGACAAAACTTCTATCACCAAATCAGGTGCGCCTACAATTCTTTTCCCCTGCAAAATGCCCATATTTTCATTGGATACAAACAAAACATCGGGTTGAAAAATGTTTTTAGGGTTCAATTGAACGTCTAAAGGAGAGATAAAAACTTCCCCTAACTGTAGGCTTTCGCAATAAGCAGATAAAAATCTAAATATTTTACCTACTACTTTTTGATGCTTAATTTCGGGACTAGGCATTTCTATAATTTCTTCGTCAATAAACTGATATTTTCCTCCTTCGGGCAATTGCTCGTATGCTTCAATGGTAGAAATGACCTTGGTCTCTTTGAAGAGCATGATTTATAATGTTTATCCTAAGCTCTAAATTAATAAAAAAAGCCGAAATTCAATATGAATTATCGGCTCTCTTTTTGAGATTTGACAACTTTTTAAAAGTTGTCAAATCCATTTTAATGTTGTCAAACCTGTGTTATTTATCCCAACATTTTCTCTATCACATTCTCATACACCTCTTTGGCTTCGGAAACAGAGAAGTATTTTTCGCCATCTACTACCGCATCTTTACCTTTCACATTGCCTAAAAACAAGTAATCGACTTCCATTTTCTCAAAGAAACGGGTGAATTCTTCTACTTTTTCTTTTGAAACGGTCACCACTATACGGCTTTGTGCTTCGCCAAAAAGGAAGGCATCTTTTCTGATGAGGCTATCGGTGTGAACTTCAAAACCTAAGTTGCTGGGCATAGCCATTTCTGTCAAGGCTGTGCTCAAACCGCCATCGCTCACATCGTGGCAGGCGTTTATCAATTTTGATTTGATGAGTTTTTTAATGGTTTGTTGCAAATCATATTCTTCATCCAAATTGAAATAAGGACTTGGAGAGGCTTTCACGCCATGAAACGCGTACAAATATTCAGAAGAGGCTATGTCATTTACCGAATTCCCTATTAAATAAATGAAATCGCCCTCGTTTTTGAAATTCAATGTCATGTGGGTGCTGCGGTCGTCCAAAATGCCGAGCATACCAATAGTAGGCGTAGGAAACACAGGCTTGGTTTCGCCTTCGGGTGTGGTATATTGGTTATAAAAACTTACATTTCCACCCGTGACAGGTGTACTGAATTTTTCACAGGCTTTTTTCATCCCCAAAATAGAGCCGACAAACTGCCAATACACGTACGGATTATTAGGGTTACCAAAATTCAAGTTGTTGGTAATAGCCACAGGTTCGCCACCGCTACACACTACGTTTCTGGCCGCTTCTGCCACGGCTATTGCACAGCCTTCTTCCGGATTGGCGTTTACATAGCGTCCATTGCAATCCACATTCATTGCCAAGGCTTTGTTTGTGCCTTTGATTTTCACTACTGCCGAATCAGAAGGGGCGTTGGTGGTCATGTTTACCGTACCCACCATGCTATCGTATTGGCTAGAAATCCATCTTTTGGAAGCAATTGATGGTCTTCCCAATAAAAACTTAGCCACTTCGGCATAGTTTTTGGGCTCATTTACATCGGTAATAGTAAATTTTTGATATTCTTTAAAATAATCCGGCTCTTTGTATTCTTTGTGATAAACAGGTGCTCCACCGCCAAGAACGAGGTCGTGGCAGGGGACGTCAGCTACTATAAAATTTTGGATTTGGGATTTGGAATTTGGAATGCCTGATTCCATGATTTCATTCATTTCCGAATGAAGTTCAGACGGAAGATTATAATAAAAATGAAGTCTTTTTGAATCGGTTACCACGCCTATTTGGGCACAATTTAAATCCCATTTATCAAAAATAGCTTTGATTTTGTGTTCTTCGCCTTTTTTTACCACCACAAGCATTCTTTCTTGACTTTCAGAAAGAAGTATTTCAAAAGGCTTCATATTGGCCTGACGCATAGGCACTTTGTCTAACCAAATCACCATGCCGTGTTCGCCTTTGGCACTCATTTCGGAAGTAGAGCAAATGATACCGGCAGCACCCATGTCTTGAATACCGATAACAGAACCCGTTTCCAAGACCTCTAAACTGGCTTCCAAAAGCAGTTTTTCCATGAATGGGTCACCTACCTGCACGGCAGGAAGGTCTTTTGTACTGTCTTCAGTCAAATCTTTTGAAGCGAAAGCCGCACCGTGAATACCGTCTTTTCCAGTAGAAGAACCTACAATAAATACTGGATTTCCCACACCATAGGAAGTAGCAGAGGCTGTTTTGCCTACTTTGGCTATTCCGGCAGAAAAAGCATTTACTAACGGATTAATGGTATAGCAATCGTCAAAATAGATTTCTCCACCCACGGTAGGAATTCCGAAGGCATTTCCATAATCACCAATCCCTTTTACCACACCTTTCAAATGCCATTTGGCTTTTTCGTTGGTAAGGTTTCCGAAACGCAAACTATTTAATTGGGCTATGGGGCGAGCTCCCATCGTGAAAATATCTCTGTTGATACCGCCCACGCCCGTGGCAGCACCTTGATATGGTTCTAAAGCCGAAGGGTGATTGTGACTTTCAATTTTGAATGAACAGGCCAAACCATCGCCAATATCAACCAAACCTGCATTTTCTTCACCTGCTTTGGCGAGCATTCTAGGCGATTCCTTGGGCAATTTTTTAAGCCATACAATGGAGTTTTTATAGCAGCAGTGTTCGCTCCACATCACCGAGAAAATACTCAACTCGGTAAAGTTGGGTGTGCGACCCAATATATTCTTGATTTTTTCAAATTCTTCAGGTAAAAGCCCTAGCTTTTGGGCGGTTTCAACGGTGGGTAATTGTTCTGCCATTATTTTATTATTGTATTCAGGTGCGAAAATAATGCGATAATTTGAATTGTTATCACCCTTTTGGAAACATTAAACCAAACAAATATTTGTTGAGGAAAATAAAACTTCACTAGAATTAAAAACCACTTGTATTTTTGCTGTCATTATATATTTCTATGGCTCATTTTAACACTTACCAACTTACCGTAAAAGACATCATCACTGAAACGCCCGAGGCAGTGAGCTTGGTTTTCGACAACAGCAAACACAAAATCACCTATGCTTCGGGACAATTTATTACCCTTTCTTTTCAAATTAATGGGCAAAAAGTAAAGCGTTCTTATTCTTTGAGTTCGTCTGCTTACGTAGACTCAGATTTGAAAGTATGTGTAAAATCGGTTGAAAATGGCTTGGTATCAAACCACATTATAAAAAATCTGAAACAAGGCGATGTGGTGGAAATAGATGAACCTATGGGCCACATCAAAGTGCATCCGCAATCTACACCACGCCATGTGATACTATTTGCAGCAGGAAGCGGTATTACACCTATTATTTCTATCATAAAAACCATTCTTGCCAAAGAACCACAAAGCAAAATATCTCTTTTTTATGGCAACCGCACTCGCCACGAAATCATTTACAAAAAAGAATTGGAGTTGCTCCAAAGCCAATATCCTGAGCGTTTTTCTATAGATATGGTGCTTTCAAAGCCTGATGAATACTGGGTAGGGTTTGGGGGAAGAATCAATGAAACGCTTGCCGTAAACTTGATAAAACGAAAAGCAGCCCTCACTGCCAAGCAATGTGAATATTATCTCTGCGGCCCTACAGGCATGATGGACGATGTTTTGAAGGCATTAGACTTGCTAGAAGTGCCCAAAAACCAGATATTTAAAGAAAATTTTCATATAAAGGAAGAAGACAACGCACCCCAAACCCCTACTACTATGTCGGGAAAAAGCAAAGTAAAAGTAATTGACGGCAAGAAAACCTATGAGTTTGAAGTAGCCTCCAACCAAACAATTTTGGAAGTGGCTCAGAAATTGGGCTATAATTTGCCATATTCATGTCAAGCAGGTATGTGTACGGCCTGTATGGGCAGGTGTACCACCGGAAAAGTACGCATGAGCGAAGCCGATGGGCTCACCGACACCGAGATAAATCAAGGCTATATACTCACTTGTGTGGGGCATCCCGAAACAGCCGAAGTGGTAATAGAGCTATAAACCTCAATTGATACTTATAAAAAATATCCCTGCAATTTTGCAATTAATTTGCAAAATTGCAGGGATATTTTGGTTTTATTCCTGCAATTTTGTAAAATACTTATATATTTGCAGGAAAAATAAGTATCATGGACTTTAACAGAATAGAAACGAAAAAGCTGATGCGCTACTTAGGCGCGTATCCGTGTGTGGCTATTTTAGGTCCACGCCAAGTGGGGAAAACCACTTTGGTGAAGATGCTCCAGTCCGATGTTTTTCCCGAAGCCATTTACTTGGACTTGGAGTCGGATGAAGACAGCCAAAAACTTTCCAATGCTGAACAATATTTCAATCAAAGGCAAGATAAACTCATTATTATAGATGAAATACAAAGAAATCCGGGTTTATTTCCGCTATTGCGCTCTGTGATAGATAGAAAAAGAACCAACGGAAGGTTTATTCTCTTAGGAAGTGCCTCGCCCGAGCTCTTGGCGCAAAGTTCTGAAACATTGGCCGGACGAATAGCTTATCTGGAAATGCACCCTTTGCTGTTTGAAGAAATAAAACCACATTATTCATTTGATGATTTGTGGCTGAAAGGGGGCTTTCCCAATATCTTTCTTCAACAAGATGCAACACTTTGTTTCGACATGAAAGTGCAGTTTATTCAAACCTATTTGGAAAGAGAACTGCCCATTTTGGGTCTGTCAGCTTCGCCTGTTGTCTTGAAAAATCTATTGAAAATAGTAGCACACAGCCAAGGACAACTGGTGAGCTATACCGACTTTTCCAATGCTTTGGGGGTAGAAATCAATACAATAAAGCGCTATTTGGATTATTTTGAAAACGCCTTTTTGATACGAAGATTGCAGCCGTTTTTTGCTAATTCTAAAAAAAGAATAGTGAAATCACCGAAAATCTTTATCAGAGACACGGGTATATTTCACACATTGTTCAACATAGAAAACAGAGAAGATTTAGACGGATTTGTTGGCAAAGGCCATTCATGGGAAAGTTTTGTGATTCAGCAGGTAATTGGGTTGTTGAAGCCCAACATTTCCGCGTATTTCTACCGCACACAAGACGGTTCTGAACTTGACTTGGTATTGGTAAAAGGAGGAGAACCTGTGTTGGGAATAGAAGTAAAACACTCTAATGCGCCCAAAATTACCAAAGGCACTACTGTGGCTTCACAAGATTTGGGAAATATACCTGTGTTGGCGGTAACTCACTCTGTATCAGAAGACTATAGTCACAATGAACTGGTAACCATCACCGCTTTTGACCGCCTGCAATTTCACTTGATGCAACACAAGTTAATAGAGATTTAAGCAGAAATCATGGGTTAATTAATGGAAGCTTGATTCTGAATTTTGTCCCTTCGCTCAAAACAGAATCAACTTCTATTTCACCCTTGAGCATCGACACCGTTTCTTTCACAATGTACAATCCCAATCCTGTACCTACTTTTTTGTCATGAGCGCGGTAAAACATTTGAAAAATTTTCTCTAAATGTTCATTACCAATTCCTATACCGTTATCTTCTATCGAAATAAAATAAAATTTATCCGATAACTCGGCAGAAATTTTCACCATTGGCGATTCTCTATCAGGGTTTTGATAGCGAAGTGCATTGGAAAGCAAGTTTGATAAAACGATTGAAAGACGCTTTTTATCACTCTTTATTGTAAAATCGGCACTATAATTTGCATATATGGGTATTGTTCTGGGATTTTCGTACTTGATGTCTTCTAAAATATCATTAATCAATTCATAAAGATTTATCTCCTCTACTTCAAGCTCTAAACGTGAATTTCGTGAATAGTTGATAATGTCTTGAATGAATTTATCAAGATTATTGAGGCTCTTTTCCATGCGCTTCAAGTAATCTTCTTTTTTAGAAGCATCATCGTCTACCCTGAAAAGTTGCACCAAACCTAGCATAGAGCGGAGCGGAGCACGCAAATCGTGCGAAGCACTGTAAACAAACCTATCGAGTTCCGAGTTGATTTTTTGAAGTTCTTCGTTTTGCTCTTTGAGTCTGCGCTCAAAGTTTTTTCTTTCAGAAATATTTCTATTTACATCTATAATATACTTTTTACCATTTACCTCAAACACAGAAGCTGTTACTTCTATGTCTATTTCAGAACCATTTCTACACTTTCCTTTGGCCTCATAAACTCCCGGCACGGGTTCGCCCCTAAGCCTGCGCTCACCAAATTCGCGCATCATGGCATCCGTTTCTTCCGACTGTATTACCGATATGTTTTTACCGATTAATTCATTTTTATTGTCATAACCGTACAGCTGAACAAAGGCATCGTTTACATAAATGATTTTTTCATCCATTTCCACCGCCATCCCATCGCGCGATACATTGAAAATGGTGCTAAACCACTCTTCTTTCTCCTGAATTTCTTGTCGCTTTTGCACTCCGTCTGTGGTATCACGAATGATAAATAGCACTTGCTCAAAATATACCGGGGTGATACGAGCCTCGAAATAGCGCATTTTACCATTTATTTCAAGCTCATATTGCAAATATTTAATATCGTTTCCGGCCAATGAATCTCTTATCACATTCATGCAAGCAGTGGTAAGCTCCGGAGTGAGAAATTCGGATAGATTTTTCCCCATTAACTCCTGAAAAGGCTTTACCAAAAGGCTTTCATTTCCACAAAGAATATCTAAGTAGGTACCATCTTTGTCTATAACAAGTATAGTGTCAGGAATGGCATTGATTAACGATTGAGTGGCAATCTGTTCGGCATGAATCACATCTCTCAGCTCTCTATTCTCTCTTTCCAGTCTGCGTATTCTTTCCATGGCTTCTTTCAAAGCCCTACTATCGTTTTTATTTTCCACTTCAAATTCCGTCAAAAGCATGTTTTTTTAGGTATAGGTTCGGAATAGTGCAAAAATAATTCTGTTTGGGACAATATTTAAGCACTGTATTTTATAAAAGTACAATTTTTGAGAAATACAGGCTTAAAAATGTATGTAAAAATCAAAAAATATGTTTATTTTCAATAATAATGTCTTAAAAATGAGTATTAATACTCTTATATACATTTTAATTTGTAAGGCCACAATAATGAAGCTGCTGTAAAAAAATCATTCTTAACTCTCCTGAAAAAGCATTGGTGTTTTTTCATTGACTATATGTAATTTTGCAACGCTTAAAAATTAAAGGCCGCTTTTTACAATCTCACTCCCATAATTAATTAATGGAAATTCAAGAAATTTTATCCTCTACCATCACCAAAGCATTACAATCAGTTTTCTCGCTTTCTGTTTCCGAAAATGAAGTGAAATTATTGCCTACAAGAAAAGAATTTGAGGGTTCGCACACTTTTACCACGTTTCCGTATGTGAAACAAATAGGAAAATCACCCGATGAGATAGGAAAAGCAATAGGAGAATACCTGTTGGCAAATTGTGGAGATGTAAAGAGCTACAATGTGGTGAAAGGTTTTTTGAATATTGTATTAAAAGATGCGTATTTGAATACTTTTTTGAAAGAGAAAGCTTTGGATGACCACTTTGGGCAGCTTTCTTCAAAAAATGAAACCGTGATGGTGGAGTTTTCATCTCCCAACACCAACAAACCTTTGCATTTGGGGCATTTGAGAAATAATTTTTTGGGCGATTCGGTGGCAGAAATATTGAAAGCCAACGGCTATGATGTAGTAAAAGCCAATTTAGTAAACGACAGAGGCATACACATCTGCAAGTCTATGCTCGCTTACGAAAAATTTGGAAATGGAGAAACGCCTGAATCGAGCGGTCTGAAAGGTGACAAACTGGTGGGTAAATATTATGTAGAGTTTGACAAACATTTGAAAGCCCAAGCTCAAAAATTGAAAGAAGAAGGCTGGAAGGACGAAGACATTGAGAAAAAAAATCCGCTTTTGGTAGAAGCCCAAGAAATGCTTTTAAAATGGGAGCAAGGCGATGAAAAAGTGGTGAATCTGTGGAAAAAAATGAATGGTTGGGTATATGAGGGCTTTAATGAAACATATCAAAAATTAGGTATTGCGTTTGATAAATTCTACTACGAATCAGATACCTATTTGCTCGGCAAAGAGGTAGTTGATGAAGGTTTAGCTAAAGGCGTATTCTACAAAAGAGCCGATGGCTCAGTGTGGATAGACCTAACTGCTGAAGGCTTGGACGAGAAATTAGTACTTCGCAGCGATGGCACTTCGGTGTACATCACCCAAGACCTAGGAACAGCCGACCTCAAATACAAGGATTTCAAACTTGATAAATCGGTGTATGTGGTTGGTAATGAGCAAGATTATCATTTTGTGGTACTCAAACACATTATGAAAAAACTCAACAGACCCTATGCTGAGGGCATTTATCACCTGTCGTATGGCATGGTAGATTTGCCATCGGGAAAGATGAAATCGAGGGAAGGTACAGTGGTAGATGCCGATGACTTGGTGCAAGAAATGATAGATACAGCCCGTGAAATGACCGAGGAATTGGGTAAAATAGACGGTTTTACCAAAGAACAAGCAGAAGAACTTTACAACACTGTAGGCTTGGGCGCATTGAAATATTTTTTGATAAAAGTAGACCCAAAAAAGCGAATGCTTTTCAATCCGCAAGAATCAATTGATTTTCACGGACACACAGGGCCTTTCATTCAATATACCCATGCTCGCATTTGTGCTATACTTCGCAAGGCGAAAGAAGTGGGTTTACAAGCCAAAATTAACGATGTTAACCATCAGCTTCATGCTTCTGAGCGCGAAACATTGGTACATTTACTTTCTTTTGAAAAACATTTACGCCAAGCTGCCGATGAATATTCTCCGGCTGTAATAGCGCAATATGTTTATGATTTGGCGAAGCTTTATAATAGCTTTTATGCAGAAGTATCCATATTTCAAGACACAAATGTGGAAGCTCAACAATACAGAATTGCATTTTCTTTGGCAGTAGCCAAAACAATCAAATTATGCATGAAGTTAATCGGTATAAACGTGCCCGAACGCATGTAAAATTTGGGCTTATAACTATCTGTCTGTTTACCCACAGATTATTAATTTTAAACGGATTCCGACAGGGTTTCGGAACAAAAAAACAATCGTTATGAACAATATAAAATACTATTTCGTTATGCTTTTTTCTTCAATATTTGGAGCCAATGAAAGCTTTTCAAAACCTGAAATGGGCAAGCTAGCTCCTTCTGTATCGTTTTACAGCTTCAAAATGAACGATATTAATGGTACGCCTGTAGATTTTTCTACTTTCAAAGGCAAAAAAGTATTGATAGTAAACGTGGCTTCGCAATGTGGCTACACGCCCCAATATGCCGAACTGGAAGAGCTTCATGAAAAATATGGAGATAAGATCACCATTATTGGATTCCCTGCCAACAATTTTGGCGGACAAGAGCCAGGTTCAAACAAAGAAATAGCCACGTTTTGTACAAAAAATTATGGTGTAAAATTTCAGATGTTTGAAAAAATATCTGTGAAAGGCAGCGATGCAGCCGAACTTTACAAATGGCTATCTACCAAAGAAAAAAACGGCTGGAACGACCAAGCCCCTACGTGGAATTTTTGTAAATACTTGATAAATGAAAATGGGGAGTTGGTAAAATTTTTCAAATCAGGCGTCAGCCCCATGAGCAAAGAGATAACAGATTTGCTTAAATAATCTCATAGAAAGCCTCCAAACGGAGGCTTTTTTATTGTTGTGAATTTTAAAAGCATAGAATATTCATTGCAAGCCATTATTTTTGCAAGATATTCATTAAGAAATGCTCGCAATCAACAATCTCTCATATTACTTGGGCAGTCGTGCCCTCTACGAAAACGCATCGCTCCACGTAAAACCCAAAGACAAAATAGGCCTTATCGGAAAAAATGGAACTGGGAAATCTACCCTTTTGCGTCTGATAGTAGGCGAATATAAGGCAGACAAAGGCGATATATCCAAAAGCAGCGATTGTACCATTGGCTTTTTGAATCAAGATTTATTGTCGTATGAGAGTGAAGAGAGCATTTTGCACGTGGCTATGCAAGCCTTCGAGCGACAGCTTTACTTACAAACCCAAATAGAAAAAGTGCTCCATGAAATGGAGACCAACTACCAAGACGAGCAAGTAGAACGCCTAGCCAAATTGCAAGACGAATTTGGTATGCTCGATGGTTACACCATACAGTCGCAGGCCGAAGAAATATTGGAAGGATTGGGATTCAGTACCGAACAGCTTCAAAAACCACTCAAAACTTTTTCCGGGGGCTGGCGCATGCGGGTGATGCTTGCCAAAATATTGCTTCAAAAACCATCGCTATTGCTCCTAGATGAGCCCACCAACCACTTGGATTTGCCTTCCATCGAGTGGGTTGAGAACTATTTGACTGAATACGAAGGCTCTGTAATGATCGTGTCGCACGACAGGCAGTTTCTAGACAATTGTACCAACGTAACGGTAGAAGTAGCACAGCAACAACTCAATAGATACGAAGGCAATTATTCTTTCTTCTTGGAAGAAAAAGCGCTGAGACAGGAAATTCAAAAAGGGGCATATGAAAACCAACAAGCCCAAATTCGCCAAACGGAGCGATTCATTGAGCGATTTAAAGCCAAAGCATCGAAGGCCAGACAAGTGCAATCGAGGGTAAAAATGCTCGACAAGCTCGATTTGATTGACGATGTGGAAGAAGACAATGTAAAAGTATATTTCAAATTCAATTTCTCTACCCAGCCGGGGCGCACGATTTTAAAGTTGGATAATATTTCAAAAGCTTATGGCAATTTGCAAATATTAAAAAACACCACCGCCACCATAGAACGAGGCGATAAAATAGCTTTGATAGGTGCTAATGGTCGCGGAAAATCTACTTTATTAAGGATTATAGCCGGACAGGAACCCATAGAAGGTACTCGTGAAGAAGGTTATAATGTGATTCCTTCGTTTTTTGCACAGCACCAATTAGAGGCATTAAACCTAAATAATGAAATAATTGAAGAACTAAAGCAAGCCGGAAGTGCCAAGCTTGAAGTGGAATTGAGAACCATTTTGGGCTGTTTCCTTTTCGCTGGGGACGATGTGTACAAAAAAATAAAAGTTTTGTCGGGCGGTGAAAAATCTAGGGTCGCTATGGCCAAAACACTCATTTCCGAAGCCAATTTCTTGCTGCTCGATGAGCCTACAAACCATTTGGACATGGCTTCGGTGAACATTCTTATTCAAGCATTGCAGCAGTACCAAGGCACATTTGTAGTGGTGAGCCACGACAGGGAGTTTGTAGCCAACATTGCCAATAAAATATGGTATATCGAAGACCACGAGATAAAAGAATACCCCGGCCCTTACGATGAATTCATCGTGTGGAAAGCTGAAAGAGATGAGAAAATAAAGGCTAACGGCACATTGCCTACACCTACAAAAACAGTGACAGAACCAAAGAAAACCGCCCCAAGCAGCGAAAATGGACAAGTAGCAGGCAACATCAAAAAAGCAAATCAAAAACTGGAGAAAATAGAGGCTGAAATTAGCGAAATAGAAACCAAGCTGAAAAATGTGGAAGCCGAAATGGCCAAACCCGAAAATGTATCAAACCAAGAGAAATACAAGCAACTAAATGCCGAACACAGTCGCTTGAAAAAACAAGCCGATGAAAAACAATACGAGTGGGACTTATTGGCAGAAGAAATAGGCGAATTAGAGAAAACTTTGGCTTAGAAACGTCAAATAAAGTTTATTTATATGAAAAATTTGTTGGTTGAATTTTTGGATAATAAAGCTTACAAAATGATTCAGGACCTTGAATCTCAAAAAGCAATAAGAATTCATAAAATGCCCAAAAACTTTATTCTAGGCAAATCATTTATGAAAGACTGGATGTCTAAAGAAGAAGATTTGGCATGGAAAAACCTATAAAACCTCATTTTATCTATATTTAAAATGGGGTTAAATAAATGAAATATTCATCCTGATAGCTACCAGGACAACCCTTGAATATTAAACGATAAAAATAAGTCCCCTTCGGGGTTTGGGGGCTGAATAAATGAAAAAAATACTTGTTACAGGCCACAAGGGCTACATAGGCGCACATTTAGTTAAAATTTTAAAAGATGCGGGATATTTTGTTATTGGAAACGATGTCAATCTTTTTGATGGCTGCGAATGGGAATCGCTCACCCCACCCGATATAGAATTGATAAAAGACATTCGTCAGCTCACTGAAAAAGACTTGGAAGGTGTAGACACCATCATGCACCTTGCAGCTATTTCAAACGACCCCATGGGCGATTTGAATGCCAACATCACTTATTCCATCAATCGTGATGGTACCATAAAACTGGCAGAAATGGCCAAAAAAGCTGGCGTAGAACGTTTTTTATTCTCAAGTTCATGTTCCATCTACGGAAAAAGTGATAAGCTTGACATGGTAGAAACCGACCCTACTGTGCCACTCACAGCCTATGCCATTTCAAAAATTGAGTGTGAAAAAGCCATTTCTCAAATGGCTGACACACATTTTACTCCTGCTTTTTTAAGAAACGCCACAGCTTACGGACATTCGGCCATGCTCAGAATTGATTTGGTTGTAAATAATTTATTGGCTTGCGCTGTTTCTCGTGGAGACATCCGCATCATGAGCGATGGCAGCCCGTGGCGACCTCTGATTCATTGCAAAGACATAGCCCGAGCATTTGTGGCATTTTTAGAAGCCCCCAAAGCCACTATCCACAACCAAATAGTGAATATTGGCGGCAACGAAGAAAACTACCAAGTGAGAGATGTGGGAAATTTGGTGCAAAAATTTGTACCAAAAGCCCAAATAGTGTACACAGGTGAAGTAGGAAACGATTCGCGTGACTACAGAGTGAAATTTGATAAGTTAAACTCCCTTCTGCCCGATTTCAAGTTGGAATATACTTTAGAGAAAGGCATGGAAGAGTTGTATAAAAAATATGTAGAACACAAATTCAGCGAAACAGATTTTACAGGAGAACAGTTTGTGAGGCTTCGTACGCTCAAAAACAGACTGCACCTGATTGCTTGAAAAAACCAATGTTCAGAACCGAGCTAAATATTTCCCCTTACAATTTTACAATTTCTCACAATTCTACGATTGTAAGCATTGGTTCTTGTTTTGCAGACATGATTGGAAAGCAATTTGAAAAATATAAATTCAATGTGCTTTCCAACCCTTTTGGAAATATCTACAATCCATTGTCGCTACATAGATTATTTAAAAATCATGAGTTTTTAACCAATAGCTACATTGAAAGAGATGGTTGTTATTTTTCACCACATCTTCATTCTGAGATTTTTGCCCATTCGCAAGAAGAATTATCTGAAATCATACGCACTAAAAAACAGACTTTTGATTTAAAAATAGAAAATGCTGATACATTAATTTTAACCTACGGCACTGCATGGGTTTATCAGACCAAAGCAAACAGTGAAATAGTTGCCAATTGCCACAAACTACCTCAACATCTATTTGAGAAAAAACTACTCTCTGTTGATGAAATGGTAGATGATTTCAAAAAATTAGCACTTTCAATTAAAGATTTTAATAAAAAAAGAATTATCGTAACCGTGAGCCCGGTGATGCACATCAAAGATACTTTATCGCTCAATAATGTGAGCAAAAGTAGTTTGAGGCTCTTTGTACATCAGATTGAAAATGCCTTTGAAAATGTCCATTATTTTCCCGCTTTTGAACTCGTAAATGACGATTTGAGAGATTACAGGTTTTTCAAATCAGATATGATACACCCCAATGAGCAAGCCGAAGAATACGTATGGAAAAAATTCACTCAAGCTGTTTTTGATGCCAACACCCATAATTTTGTGAAAAATTGGGATGAAATCCTTTCTGCTAAAGCACACAAACCTTTTAATCCCACAAGTGAAACCCATCAAAAATTTTTAAAATCACAAATAGCAAAGCTTGAATCGTTAAGTTCTCAGACAAATGTGAGTGAAGAAATCGGCTTTTTTAAAAAGCAATTGATATGATTAGTCCCAAAAATACTTTTATTGACATCAATGAATTTGATTATCCCCTGCCAGATAATCGAATCCCCAATAAACCCAAATCGGTAAGAGACGAAAGCAAGCTTTTAGTTTACAATAAAGGAGAATTGAAAGAAGACATATTTTATTCTTTGTCTAAATATCTTCCCCAAAATGCACACTTGATATTTAATAATACCAAAGTATTTCCCGCTCGTTTGGTGTTTCAGAAATCTACAGGCGCTTTGATAGAAATATTTTGCTTGGAGCAATTGTCTTCCACCCCAAATAGTGCTGTATGGAAAGTATTGGTAGGAAATTTAAAGCGGTGGAAAGGCGAACTTTTGAACAAAACGGAGTATAATTTAACTGTTTCTTTGCTGGAAAACCACGGAGAGACTTGTATTGTGTCTTTTGGTTGGGAAGGGGCAAATAATCTGTATGAGATTTTGGAAAAATTGGCCGAACTGCCTTTGCCACCCTACATGAACCGCAAAGCCGATGAAGAAGACCGAATTCGTTACCAAACTACCTATGCCCAATTTACAGGTTCTGTAGCAGCCCCAACAGCAGGTTTACACTTTACAGAACGGGTTTTCAGCGATTTAAAATCTAAAGATATCCCCAGTTCAGAACTTACGCTGCATGTGGGTGCAGGCACATTTAAGCCTGTAAAAGTAGAAAACGCACTAGAACATGAAATGCACTCAGAGAAATTTACCATTTCAACTGCTACCATTGAAAATATTTTAAAAAACGACTTTGTAATTCCCGTAGGCACTACCTCAATGCGTGTACTGGAAAGTTTGTATTGGCTTGGTTTGAAAAAAGAATTATCGCCACAAGACCATTCTTTTCAGATATTTCAAAACGATGCTTTTCAGCTTTCAGCCACAATTTCAGTGAAACAATCGCTTGAAAAACTATTAGAATACACCCAAAAACACCATTTAAAACAAATAAGCGGCTCTACATCTATTTATATCACTCCCGGCTATGAATTTAAAGTCTGCAAAGGGATAATCACCAATTTCCATCAGCCCAAAAGCACACTTTTACTACTTATCTCAGCTCTGATAGGTGAAAATTGGAAAAAAATATACGACTTCGCCCTGAAAAACGATTTCCGCTTCCTCAGCTATGGCGATAGCTCTTTGTTGATTCCTTAACGAGATGAATATCTAAATCAGCATATATAAAGTCAAAAAAAATAGGCTAATGCCAATGTATTTGGGCTGTGTGGATTCTGACAAATTCCTTGAAAAACAGTGTGTTATACTTTTTAAAAACGATTTATTTAACTAAACAAGTACAACATTTTCAAATTCACTTCAACGCTACGCTCATTTTTATAGAAGTGTCAAAAAGTACGATTTTGGCATTGCCATTTCTCTCTATGTGTAAATAGGCTTCATTAATAATATAGTACAATCGTTCTATTTTTTCTTCGCCTACAGTTTTTGCAAAATTACCAATAAATAGCATTTCCTGAGTATCTTGTTTTACCAACTCATTCGCCCCTACCCTACTCATCAGCGAATCTCTCAAAATTTGCATGCCATATTGAAGAAGTTCTTTTTGTCTTTCACGACCAGTTTTGGCCACATCTTCACAAAAAACAAGCAAATCGGCAAATTTTCTGCCAAAACACAATCTCATCCAATTCACAAATACTCCATGATGGTCATTGGCCTCCTCTCCTGCTAAGAAAATGGCCTTATTCATATTCCCCTCTGATATTTTTGCAATTTGCTTCGCACGACTTTCGTTGCACAATTGTCTGCCGAGTAAAAAACTTTCTACCTCATCATCATCAAAAGCACGAATTTTTACCATTTGACAGCGTGAAAGGATGGTAGCCAACAGTTTTTCATAATCGTTTGCCACCAAAAGAAAAAGTGTTTGCGCGGGCGGTTCTTCAAGCACCTTTAATATCGCATTAGCCGTTGAAATATTCATGAGCTCAGGCAGCCAAATCAACACAATTTTATAAGGCGATAAATAAGGCTTCATTGCCACATTTTGCATAATATTCCTACCCTCATCTACAGAAATATTAAACTGTTTATTATCAGCACCTACAAAAGAAGCCCATTCGTGTATTGAGCCATATGTCTGCTGTTGGGCAAACGCCCTGAAGTGTTTCAAAAAATAAGGCTTTTGTTCCTCTTTACTCACTTTCTCTAGGCTTGCCATAGGAAAAACCATATGTAAATCAGGATGTGTGAGTTTATTAAATTGTACACACGATGCACAAGTGCCACAGCCATCGTGTTCCTGTTTATCTTCACAATTCACATATCGAGCATAGGCCAAAGCCATAGCCAGATTGGCAGAGCCTTCGTTACCCAAAAATAATTGCGCATGGGCCACATGACTGCCATTGATTGCATTTATTAATGTCTTTTTAGTTTCAGAAAGTCCGGTGATATCAGCAAAAAACAAGAGTACGGGAGTTATGAGTTTAGAAATCAAAAATAAACATAATGAAACAAGACTTGAGTATTTTGTAAAAATTCTAAGCTTGGCAATGGGAATTTATATAACGTAAATATTTTTAAAGCTTTATTAAAATAATAATTTTTAATAGGCAGTTCTTCAAAATCAATATCAATCGATAAATAAACCTGCCATCTCCTTTCTATATGTGAATAGTCTTTGAGCTCGCCATTTTCATCAGTCCACACATTATCATCTCCGCCCAAAACACCATCTATTCCATAGCCTATTGCTATTAAAAACCATTTTGGAAACACCCGAAATCCGAGTACATTATTTGGGCTGAAGGTAAGCCAGGCCGTTTTTCCGTTATAATCTTTTATAAAATGTTCTAAAAAATTACTGCCTAACATACTTGGCCTAATAGCTGAGTATGGCGAACTAAAAAATGATATTTTGGGGAAAATTTTTATTGAATTCCAAACCAGCATTTGCCACACAAACCAAGCTGAGCCTAAAAAATTGGCCAAAATATCGTACCAAGAGAATCCATAACCGGATGAAAAACCATCCAAAATCTCAATTGGAAATTGCACCACAAATCCACCCCATCCATATATTATTGCAGAGAAATTATTGGCCGAAAAATCATCGGTAAATTTATTTTTTAGAAACGATACTATATAAAATATGAAAAGTGATTCATAAAAAGCAGTAATAAAGTGCCCAACTTTATCCATTCCCAACCATTCAGCTGAATCGTCAAAAAAACGAAATTCAACTGTCGACTGGTATTGATACCATACAAAATACAAAATCATATAGAGGAGAACTATTGCTCCCCCCAACAAAAGAAGTATCTTTCTTGTATCAATCTTCATTATTATTTTACACTTACAAAAAATGATTATGTAAATATATTTGTCAAAAAAATGCAACCAAGCAATATGGATACTTTAAGAAAAATATTCTTTTATAAAAGACAATAATTCAAGGTTCAACACGCTTAAAAAACGAATTTTACTAGCGTTTAAAGTATAATTAATTAAAATTTTCCTAAGTTTGATGTGTGAAAAGGATATTAAATAGGTCTTCAACACTCTTTTTAAAACCATCAAATTAAGTGCAAGAAACTTCCCAATATACTCTGCTCGATGGCAAAAAGCTATCTGATGAAATTCTGACTGAAATAGCCCAAGAAGTAGCTGTTTTAAAAGCTAAAGGCAAAAAAACACCCCATTTGGCAGCTATTCTGGTAGGTAACGATGGTGCCAGTGAAACTTATGTGGCAAGCAAAGTTCGAAACTGTGAGAAAGTAGGTTTCGATTCTACATTAATTCGTCTCGAGGCCGATATTTCCGAAAAAGAATTATTAGAAAAAATAGAAGAGCTCAATCAATCAAAAGAAATAGATGGATTTATAGTTCAGCTCCCTTTACCAAAACATATAAATGAAGAAAAAATCACCCTTGCCATTCACCCTGATAAAGATGTAGACGGTTTTCATCCACAAAACATTGGTAAAATGGTATTGGGTTTACCCACTTATCTACCTGCCACACCCAATGGAGTAATGGAAATGTTAAGGCGCTACAATATTGATACCGTTGGGAAAAAGTGTGTAGTTTTAGGTCGCAGCAATATCGTGGGTACCCCCATGTCAATACTGATGAGCAGAGCGACAGACCCCGGCAATGCTACGGTCACCATTTGCCATAGCAAAACCCAAAATCTTGCAGAAATCACTAAAGAAGCCGATATTTTGATTGTAGCCATCGGGAGGCCTGAATTTATCACTGGCAATATGGTAAAAACAGGAGCTACTGTAGTAGATGTAGGCATTCATAGAATTAGCGACAGCACAAAAAAATCGGGTTTTAGACTTGTAGGTGATGTAAAGTTTGACGAGGTTGCTCCAAAAACTTCATTCATCACGCCAGTTCCCGGTGGCGTGGGACTTATGACTATTTGTAGCCTCTTACAAAACACGCTCAAAAGTGCTAAATTGAAATAACCTTTTCATTTGAAATTATATTATTATGGCCTTACCGGTAATGGAGCATTTCTACACAGTACAAGGTGAAGGAGCATTTACTGGTCATGCGGCTTATTTCATTCGTTTGGGCGGCTGCGATGTGGGCTGCCACTGGTGCGATGTAAAAGAAAGCTGGCCTATGGATGGCCATAAAGTATATGAAATAGACGAGTTGATTTCAATAATAAAAGCCACTGCTGCTAAAATTGTGGTAATAACAGGTGGAGAACCTTTGATGCACGATTTAACCACACTTACCTCTGCACTAAAAAAAGAAAGATTGCGTACACACATAGAAACTTCGGGCGCACATCCGCTCACTGGTTCATGGGATTGGATATGCCTCTCTCCCAAAAAATTCAAATTGCCCCTGAAAGAGATTTATGCTTATGTAGATGAATTAAAGATAATTGTATTTAATAAATCTGATTTTGATTTTGCAGAAGAGCAAAAAGCATTTATATCAAATAGTAACACTAAGTTTTACCTCCAGCCTGAATGGAGTCGCCAAATGGAAATGTCTCCTCTCATTGTAGAATATGTAAAAAACAACCCTCAGTGGACTATTTCACTACAAACCCATAAATTTTTAGATATTCCTTAATAAATCTTCGATTTATCTTTTTCCCTGAATTTTAGAAGAATATCAAGCTCACTTTTCCCAAAAACATCCATTTCCAAAAAAGAAGATGCTTGATTTATAGCTTCATAAACACTGAGATTTTTATAAAAATGATCCCTGCAAAAATGAATATATTTCAAAACCATGAATAAATTAAACCACTTGAAAAACCTATCTCTATAAGTTTTCAAGTTGCTGGAATTTTCTTTCAATTCCATTATCTTTTTTACAAACGCTTCTTCAGAAACATACTTTTTAAAGCTACTAGGATACTGAGAGTATATCCCTTCAATATCATTACTATAGTAAATAGAAGTATATGAATCCAATATCTCTTTTAAGTCAACAAAACACTTAAAATTATAAGTATCATACTCTTTGGTATTTACCCATTCTGTTATGGCTCTGCCTGTACCAAATGGTACTCTGCCCGATTCTCGCGGAGATGGGATTACCTTAGTTGTATTTATTTCAATATAATTGCCCAGTGGAATTATTTTCTCTAAAAAATAAAAATCTTCCCCCGCTTTTCTTTTGTTCATTCCGCCTTGCTTCTGATAAATTTTGCTCTTCACAGCCATAGAAGACCCAACGGTTTGAAAAGCAAATGGATGTCCTGCCCACCTGAGTGCGTTGCAATAATATCTTAGAAATAATTCATATTTAATTATCCCTTCATAAATACTTGTTTCATATTTCCCATTTAAAGAGTGTTCAAAATAAATAGATGCTCCCGGAGCTTTTGGGTATTTAATGAAATGTTTTTCTATTTCTTCTAAATAATTCCTTTCACACAAACTATCCGCATCAAAACACACTATTACTCCATCTTTATTCAAATATTCAAACCTTCTTGCAGCTTCATCCATCCCCACTTTTCTTGCTAAACCTACTCCCGCGTCTTTGTTATTAAATGTGAAATGATAAACAAAAAATGATTTCTTTGGTGTTGAATGCTCACCAATCCATTCTAATGCTTTACTGTAAGTGACTATATTTCTATTCTTAACATCTTTCGATGAGTCTTCCGCATCATTTATAATTATAATAATTTCGACACTACTTATTGTGTCATTGCAATTGAATAAAGCATTTAATGAATCTAACAAATCAGGTTCATCATAGCATGGAATAACTACAACTATACCTAAATCGCTTGCAGGCGTGGAAGCACTAAAAGGTGGATATAAAGTTGCTTTTTCTAGATATTGCATAAAAAAATTTACAAGCGCCCTTTAAACACGAACAGCCACTGAATATGTTTCAGTGGCTGTTGGTATGAGTGTGTTTGTTGGTTTGTTTGATTCTCCGAACTTGTTATACTCTAGGAGTAAAATAAGGTTGGCGGCTACATACTCTTGCGCATATTAT
>ERZ1066116.159-NODE-159-length-34675-cov-12.615973_pt1 | contig 34675 bp, 38 predicted proteins | sample MGYA00382763_ERZ1066116 | MGnify/ENA primary metagenome ERZ1066116 (study PRJEB33369, sample SAMEA5778346) | biofilm metagenome | biome: Industrial cooling water; feature: Water cooling tower basin; material: Biofilm | place: United Arab Emirates | collected...
AACATTTGTGCTTGGTTGACAGTGAAGTGCTCCGAAATCCCCCACTGCGGCAAGCGGCAAAACGTTAAGTGCAATTTTATGAAAACCCAGAGGATATATTTCTTATTAATTTTACTTTACTCTTGTGGTTTTCCATGTGTAAATCCAGCAGATAAAAAATTAGGAAACGAAAGTATTATTGCTTTTGGAAGTATGAAAGATGGGAGCTGGTGGATATATGAAAAAGAAAATTCACTGCTTCGAGATACAATACAGTTGTCTGGGTACTACCGTAGAATTGAAAGTTTTAGAGGCAAAGAAGAGTGTGATGATATTGAAATGATAACATTTACATTAACTGGTAAAAATATCTTTACCAATAAGAGTATTGTCAAGATTGACGCACGAACAAGCATTGACGTTGTAAGCTGTTCTGATTCTACGTCTGATTTATTTAATTTTTCTATTTATACAGAGAGAGGCAAAGGATATGAAAAGAGTATTTGGCTAGACTATGAAATTTTAGATAATTATGAACTCAAGGATAAGGAATACTCAAAAGTCATTCTTATTAAATATAAACAAAATGTAGGCAACGGTATTTACCAAACTGAGACTACACAACTAAGATATTTCGCCCCTAATATAGGATTAATAAGATTTGAGAATATTCTAAGTAAATTTAAATTCAATAAAGATAGCTCTATTTATAATTTAGTGAATTTTGATGTAAAAAATTAAAACTGCACTTAACACAATATTGCTAAAATTGGGCAATTTGTTGGAATTCATAGTTTTGTTTATCCCGATTTTATCGGGATCATGGTCACTGGAGATAAGCTTCGCCTTCCCTCGTGCCCAATTTTCAGCAATATTTGGGCGTTATAGAGTATTTTCGCAGTCCGAATCGAGCAACAATTATCTGAAATTGTATTTTTGTGGAATGACAAAGATAGTTCACAAGCAACCTGAAAAACTTATTGAAATCCAACAAAATGACTACAAGGAAATTCAAAAACATCTCAGAATAGCCACTTATGTATTAGAAGGTCACTATTGCGACCATATTGCTTCAAACATTTATCAGAAAAATAGAAATTTCTCCTTTAACGCGGCAATTTCTTTGCTTAGAAGCCCGAAAATAAGAATCTTTAAGCATACGGACAGAAAAGATGGATATATCGCCATTGGATTTCAAAAAGTTGTGTCAGCTGACAATTTCGAGGATAAATACCAGAAAGACAGTTATATATCAGTAGTTTTTAAACTAAAATTCAATAAGAGACTTTTACAAAAGGAAGTTTCCATAATAACGGGTTGGAGTGAGCTTGATAAACTCTGATAAAAACAGTAAATTTGATTTAAAATTAACTTGACTATGGCAGTAGTTTATAACAATAAAAAAGAAACATTAAAGCAACAAAAGGAAACTGTTGACTTTTATGAAAATATAGTGAGACCTTTGGTTTTAGAAACTGGAATGGCAAAAAACTTAAATGGAAAAACAAAAACGAATAAATAAAAATAAAACGGCACATAACAAAATATTGCTAAAATTGGGCAATGGTTTTAGGTTATAGTTTTATTTATCCCGATTTTATCGGGATCATGGTCACTGGGGATAGTTTCGCCCTCCCTCGTACACAATTTTCAACAATATTTTGGCGTTAGTAGCCACTTTAGAAAAAGTCAGCAATAATGAATAACATAATTGACATCAAACCGAATATTATTATTGGCGACAATTACGAAGGCGAATTGATATTGTCTTCATGGGCAGGTTTTCAAAGTCGACAAGGTATTTACGCAACAAAAGACAGCAAAGAAGTTTCCAATGGATTAGTAAAAATTTTTGTTGAAGGGAAAGAAGTAGATTATGTTAAAGTTACAACTGTTGAACAAGTAAATGGAGTAAAATATTTAGTTGACAATTCAGACGATGTAAGGGATGCCCTTCTTACAGGACTTCTAAACGAACTACCTGAGTTAAAAAACATTTATGAGGACTTAATACCTGAAATAACTAAAATAGAAGATTTTAGAAATTGTATTGGGCTTGCCAATATACACATAAAGTCTTCCGACAAGGACAATTTTGCCTATATTGGTTTTGAACTTGGCTGTGATTGGGATGAAGAACACGGAGTGGGTGTAATGATGCACAAAAATAGAATTGTTGCAATAGGACAGGCTGATACAGCATTTGACGATTGGGTTACTTTTTCGGACAATGGAACTACCGAATTAGAAACTTTAAAATGGGAGGAAGCAAATTCTAAATTGCAAACAGAAAGACAAGCAATTGAAAATAAAAAAGCTTGGTGGAAATTTTGGAATAAATATTAGAATAAACGGCTACTAACATCATATTGCTAAAATTGGGCAATGGTTGGTATCCGTAGTTTTGTTTATCTTTCGGTTTGGTCTCGGGGGATAGTTTCGCCCTCCCTCTTGCCCAATTTTCAGCAATATTTGGGCGTTATATGCGATTTTGGCCTACCGAAGAACAACGACAGCTGAGAAAAATCCCAACAATTTTGTTTCACTTTAGGGAAACTTTGCTATTTTTGCAAAGTGGAGAAAAATAAGAAACAAAGAACAATTGTATTTTACAAAAGCTATTTTCAAGAGTTCTTTGAAAAACAAACCAAAAAAGTAAAAGCTAAAATAGTTTGGACTTTTGACTTAATAGAAGAATTGCAAAGAGTTCCGGAAGTCTATCTTAAGCATATAGAAAATACAGACGTACTGTATGAAATTAGAGTTCAACTTGGAAGCGATATTTTTCGGATTTTCTGTTTTTTTGACCAAGGACAATTGGTTGTATTAGCCAATGGTTTCCAAAAGAAAACACAGAAAACACCCCAAAAAGAAATTGATTTAGCCCTAAAGATAAAAGCAGAGTATGAAAACGAAAAAAAGTAACTTGATGACCCTTGAAGAGTTTAAAGAAAAAAACTATGGTAAGCGTGGGACAGCTGAGCGTGAAGAACTTGAATCTGGTTATGAAAACTTCAAGATAGGTGCATTAATCCATGACACCAGAATACAAATGGGGATAACACAAGAACAACTTGCCAAAAAAGTGGGGACTACAAAATCGTACATTTCAAAGATTGAAAACAACATCAAAGAAGCAAGAATATCAACACTACAGAAAATTGTAGAACTTGGTTTTGGTGGACAATTGGAATTATCGATTAGACTTTAAAAAAGAATTAGAAAGAGAAAAACCTGTCCATAACATCATATTGCTAAAATTGGGCAATGGTTTTAGGTCGTAGTTTTGTTTATCCCGATTTTATCGGGATCATGGTCACTGGAGATAAGCTTCGCACTCCCTCGTGCCCAATTTTCAGCAATATTTGGGCGTTAGCTGCAAGCATAAATAGCCTTACTCAAACAATTGAAATATGATACCGCCCAATCAAGACCAACACAAAATACCACAGGTCTATCTCAGAAAATTTGGTTATGTCGACCCTCATCAGCGAGAACGAATATCTGTAATTCATAAAGACGAAAAATATACTAGGCAGAAAAATATTGAAAGTTTCTATGCACCAACTAACATCTTTGACATTAAAAGTGATGATCCTAGGATACCAAGAATGTTTGAACAACTCAATTGCGACCTTGAAAATGAATACAACAATATAGTTGGAGAGCTTGAAGCCTCTGGCACTCTGAGTAACAAGTCTTATGCTTATCTTCTACAGCTAATTGCAAATTTGATTGTTCGCTCAGACTTTTGGCGAGAGTGGGTACTTGGTATGCTAGAACATCAGGACAAGGAGAATTTCCTTCAAGTAGTTCTCGGACATCATTGTAAAGACAGCAACGAATTTATGAATATAAAAAATCAGCCATTCTTCAGAATTTTAGCTGACAGTCCTCCAATTGACGTTGTTAATAGAGTCCTTATTTATTTTATCGACCACCTTATGTTAAGATTATGGCACTATGAAATAACATTTATTCAATCGCAAGCAGACAAACCCTGGTTCACCTCGACAAATCCAGTTGTAGTGCACAATAGAACTGGACGTTTTGAAATATTTGCAAAAGAAAGTGAGATATATTTTCCCTTATCCCCTTCCTTCCTAGCGTATGCTCATTATAAAGGTTCAGAAGACACGGAAAATCCATTGCGCACTCTTGAAACCAACAAAACACACAAAGCAACGGACGAACAAAATGAAAATTTACAGAAAATAATAATGAATAATACAGCCGACTTTTTAATAATAGCTGGCGAGTTCAAATTTTCTAAAGCATAGGGAGAAACAATCTACATGCTAGCAGGGAAACGCGCTAGCTGCAACCACAGCGACACACAAGCAATGACAATTTCGCAGAGACATCATTACATTCCAAGGTTCTTAATTGACAACTTTGCAGACTCTGACAACAAAGTTTGGGTTTACAATAAGGAGAAGCGTATGATACTGAAAAGCAAACAAAGTTCTAAGTCTATTTTCTTTGAAATGGGCAGAAACAATTTTGATGTAAATGGTGAAACAGTTGACAACATAGAACTCCTTTATAGTGAAATTGACAATTTGCTTTCAAAATATTTGGACAAAGTTTTATCAACGCATTCAATGACAGGGAGAGAGTTGACCATGATAATATTGTTGGTTACACTTACAAAGTGGAGAATTCCCGCTTCAGATGAAAAATTCAGAAAACGGTTTAGGGACATTCCCATCGAACAATTGGGTTTAGCATTAAGACCTGTTGACAAAGAAATGGAAGTTAAGGAAGAAGATGTTAAGAGAATTAAGGAAATGGAAATAACAAAAGAAGTTAACAGACTACTTCTTTCAATTCAACCTTTGCTTAGGGAACAAAACCTTGATGAAATTCATAAAAATTGCTTTATTGTTTCTGACGATGAATTTCCATCACTACTTGGCGATATGCCTATCATTGAAAGACCAAACGACAGTTATGAAACCTTGGAGGACTTTATTTTCCCATTGAGTAGTAACGAAACCCTAATTTGCAAGAGAGGTGCACAAAAGCACATATCTCAAAAGATATTTCACATCCAAAAGGACTTGACAACATTCCATTTAGCAAATAAATATGTAGTTTGTAAAAGCAAAGAACAGCTATTGAAAATTGCGGAAATTTATTCGACTCTATTGGCAGACAACAAAACACATTTGTTGACAAACTATGTATTTGAGTTCATTAAATAAAGAAATTTCCTCACCCGTGGTTTGTGTCCCACGAACCACCACCATTGGGTAGCTGTAAGACAACTGTCCCGACTTTTCGGGATGGTGGTCAAGAATGAAACTTACTAAAACCCCGAAGGCTACCGCTTCTTAGACCAAAAATGAAAATTGGGACTTGGTGAAAAGAATCCGACAACAAATTCATAAATTTGGTATGACGAACGAAGAACTAAATCTTGTAACTGTATGATAATCAATAGGTTGTAAATACATTAATCAAAAGTTTTAAAAGACCAATCCTATCCATCTCTTGAAAAAATGCAAGTAGTATGTTTCGGTTTTGTGGTTTTGTTCCAAGACTGTGTATATTTATAGGTCTGTGGAAACTTTACAGACCATATCAATGACTACCGACAACAAAGAAATTTGGATAAGAAAGGGCTACGAAATTTTTGCAATTTCAGGACAAAGCGGGCTCAAAATCGAACCGCTTGCCAAGACAGTCGGCAAAAGCAAATCCTCTTTTTATCACCATTTTGCCGACCTCGAATTGTTCGTTGATTTATTGTTGGACTATCACATTGAGCAATCATACACAATTGCCGACAAAGAAAAACGAGCCCGGAACATAAATCCCGAATTAATTAATATTCTTATTGAACATAAAATAGATTTGCTTTTTAATAGGCAATTGAGGATAAACCAAAACATCAAAAACTTTTCAAACACATTACACCAATCCAATAAAATTATTGGGGATGCTTTTATAAATGTGTGGGTTAAGGATTTGGGTATAAAAATCAGTCAAAAACAAATTGAGGGTGTTTATGCATTGGCCCTTGAAAATTTCTATTTGCAAATCAACCCTGATAATATAACCCACAAATGGTTGGCTGAGTACTTTGTTAACTTAAAAGACATTACTACAGGCTTTGTTTCGTAGCTATTGTACGGTTGCGGCTAAAATCCGATGAATCGCCAATTTATTTTTGTGTCTGAATTTAAAGTTTGAACAAGATGATGACACAAAAATTTCACAAGTTTTGGCTATTGATAACCGCCTTTGTAGTAGGTTCATTTGGTCCCGTGTTTTTCTTAGGCACTATGCTGCCAACGTCTGAACCCGCACGCTGGACTCTTGATGTTTTAAGTTGGCCACTTGACGGATTGCAAAACTATGAAGCTGCAACGACCAGATTTTTAACGGCCCTCACAGGTGGTTTTCTATTCGGTTGGGGTATATGTATAGGGTGTTTGAGAATTTGGGTTTATGACAAAGCACCCAACGAGACTCGTAAGGCTGTTGTGGCTGGTCTTTTGGCTTGGTTTTTTTTGGATAGTTCTGGTTCTATAGCTTCCGGCAATGCCATCAATGCCTTTTTTAATGTCATAGTTCTGTTAATGGCTGTCGGTCCGTTATGGAGACCGGCAAAAGACCACACTACCTTATAATCCTACGCATTCGCAATGCAGGTGTTTGGAATATTGGTTTTAAACCGACTTAACTCGTCATTGCAAAGTATCAATAGACTACAATGCCCACATATTTATTGTATTCTGTTTTGTAAGAAGGTTTTTTGCTGAAATATTTTTTTGCTGTTTTTGAATTGATAACACAAAATATTTCTTTAGACACCTACAGCAAAAATGGTTTCCAATGGCGACCCAGCCCGAGTGGAGACCAAGATTGATAAAAAATCACTGTCTGGAGTGTAATCAACCTTTACTCGGCTCTTTATACTAAACCGTTCAGTCGATGGTATTTTCAAAAAAATGATTTTATTTTTTTGAATTACGATTTTACTGCTAAATTTGCAGTCCTTTTTGGAAAACAGCTGCGGGCGTGGCGAAATTGGCAGACGCACTAGACTTAGGATCTAGCGGGCAACCATGGGGGTTCAAGTCCCTCCGCCCGCACTCTACACGAGCCTCATAATCTTCAAGATTATGAGGCTCTTTTTTTTGTTTTTTCTGATTCCTATCTAATGAGGCTTTTTAGTTTTTCTAATTCATTTTCTTGTATTCTTACCGAAATTTTGATTTCAAATAATTTTGTTATTTTATTGTACTGTCAATTAAAATGATAGTAATGAACTCATTATACAGGTTTATATTCTGCATATTATTAATAAACAGCATAAATTCTATTGCAGATGACCGCTGGTTTCGTGAAGTGAATATCCCGGGAAATGTTTATCCGCTGTATGGACTTACCTTGTCGCCCGATGGAAATATGTTGGTAGCTGTGGGCACGTATGGCAGGGTCTATGCCATGGATGCCAACAGCATGTATCAAAATCCTGAGACGGGGAAATTTGGAGACAAGCTACTTTGGAAAAATATCAATATTTCGGGGTTTTTATATGGCAGCAGGCCTGTATTTTCTGCCAATGGAAAATACATATTGCTGCAAGAATGCAATTCTATGATATACGGAGCGGCTTCTTGGAGCTTCAAATCGCCATTTTCGATAGATTTTGTGATATTAGACGCTGCCACAGGGGCTGAAGTTTACAAAGAATCGAGAGTGAACGCTGCTTCATTTTTAAACAATGAACAAATATTGGTAGCCACAGACAAAGGCTTAAAAGTGAAAGAAATAGCCGGTGGAAAGGTTATTAAATCAAAAGACATAGACAATTGCGAGGTGGCTGCCGTGAGCCATGACGGAAAGCTGATAGCCGTGAGCTACGACCCTTCAAAAAAAGATTTGAAGGAACAAGAAAGCATTGGAGGCAACAAAAAAGAGTTGAAAAATGCGCTGAAATATAAAAAATTGATCAGTTTTTATAGTGCCTCTACTTTTGAAAAGCTCTACACGGTAGATGAAGAAATGGATGTGGTTTACAAAATGAAATTTTCATCTGACGACAAAGAGTTGCTTACCTATTCGCTCAATAGAGTGGCCGAACATCAAAATAGAAATGAAGGAAACGTAGTGGCTGGATTTAAAAATGCGTCCTCAAGCAGACAGCAGTACAATCTGCAACGCATCAATGCCCAAAATGGCAAGTTAGACAGAAGTTTTTACTACCAAACAGAAGACTGGAATGCCGATTTCAAAGCCAATAGTGCCAAAACATTGTATGGCTACAATCAAAATCCCGGATTTTTTACTTGGAAGAGGCAACTGAACATTTTGGACTATTATCAACAAAATAAAGTGGTCGCTCAATATTTGTGTCAAGGACAAATGGGAAGCAACAACATCAATCCATTAAGTTTTGACTTTGCCGACAACGACAGCATCGTGTATATAGCCCAAGGTCTTCAAATAGTGGTTTGGAACTATAAACAAGCACCCAACCACACCAAACAGCCCGAAGCTGCCTATGCCAACACACTCTCCGAGGCCGCTCAGGTTCAAATGGATAGCCTGATGACAGAGCGTGGCAGCCTCAGAAAGCAAATAGAACAAATGGGAATCAAAGGTCAGTATATTTTTGATATAACCATTCATAAAAAAGGTGAAGTGGCTACTGTTTTTGCCCAATCCGATGAAAAAACAGACATTAAAATGCAAAATGCCCTCAAAGACATGGTTCGGCAGTTGAGATTTGATGTTAAAATCCCTAAAGATGTGAGGGTGAAGTTTAAATACACTTTTGAATTGTTTTAAATCAATTTAGTTCATACAAAAAAATACCAAAGTACACTTCCGTGTTCGTCTCCCTTGGGTATAAAAACCTCAAAAACAGCCTTTCAGGAGAAATAAGGCAATCTAAACTATGAAAAAAATCTTATTGACAGGTTTTGCAATAGCAGCCGCATTTGTGGGCAGTTTGGCCCAAAAAGAAGAGATGAAGGAATTGTGGAGTGTAAAATTGACCCACGATGCCGATAACACCGGGCTTGAAGAAAGCTCGGGTACACTGTTCAGTTCAAATGAAAAAGACATGACCGTGATATCGCCCGAAAATGGCTCTGTGAAGTGGACAAATCACTTTAAAGACATGGGCGTAAAGCTCCGTAAGGTTGATGAACAAATACCGATGTACGAAGCCAAAGTTCACTTTTTGTTTGAAAGAAAATTTGGGAAAGACCAAATGGTGGTGATAGACTTGGAAACAGGAAAACTGCTTTGGAACACAGATAAATATCAAAATATCGGATATGAAAACGTGGTGTATATTCCAGAAATGGAGTCGTTTGCCATTTCTACCAAAGAGGCCCTCACCATGGTGAAAGCCCGCACAGGCGAGGAAGTGTGGTCTACCACAAAGTTTAAAGGAGTAGTGGGTGCTTATATTTACGATGCCAATGAAAAAGCCATCATTATGCTCAATTACAAGCCCACTGCCTTGGCTGCACTATTTTCAGGCTTCAAAAATCAATTGGTAAAAATAAACATGACCAATGGCGATATCATTTGGGATGTGGCCTATTTCGGTTTGGTAGAAAAAGCTGTGGTATCAAGAAAACCGCTTTTAAAACTGTGGCTAAATGGCGACAGATTATTTTTAGGACTCAATGGATTCCATGTGTACGATTATAAAACAGGTAAAATACAGTGGTCTGTAGCCTACGACCAAAGCGCGCTCGACACATACAGAAGGGGAATAGGTGCTTTTGGTTTTGGAGGAAGAAGACTCATAGCCTACTCGGTATACGAGGCCATAGCCGACCCCATCATTGAAGGAAACGATGTGTATATTTTTGATATGGCAAGCAAAGGAAGCCAATATGTAAAAAAATACGATCTTATTTCCGGCAAACTCCTTTGGACATCGCCCGAGATAAAAAAATGTGCCATTGCTCCCAATATGTATAAACTCAATGGCCAAATTATACTTCAAATAGGCGGTGTGGCACGTGTAGAGGCCATTTATGAAATAACGGAAAGAAATTCCGATGGCTCAACTTATACTTACAGACAATATAAAATTTTCTACCAAAACTTTGGTCCCTACGGCATCTCTTCGTTTAATGCAGACAATGGCCAGCAAGTATGGCGTTCAGAGCGATTTGCCAAAGGCGTAACCAATGTGTTTCCACACGAGGACAAGCTGATAGTGTGTAGCGGCAAGGCCATTTACTCGCTCGACCAAAAAACGGGTGCTGAGAAATACGAAATATTGCTCAAAGACGATGACATAAACAATGCGTACAAAATTTTTGACCGTGGAGGCGACAATGTGATGATATTGGCCGAAAAAGGTGTGTCGCTACATAAAAAGTCTGACGGCTCAAAGGTGTGGTCAGTGAGAACCAAAAGAGGTGATTTCGATGGGTTTTATGGTAATACGGCTATCTACGCCACAGAGAAAGACGACCAGTTTGCCATAGACACCGAATCGGGGAAATTCACTTATTACGATGCTCGCAAAGGGGCAAAAACCCAAATTACTTCCGATGGAAACTTTATGTTTGTGTTTGAAAAGAAAAACGTGACCAAGCTTTCTACAAAGTAGCTTTTTTGATATTAATTATAAACAAAAACGGGGCTTTCGCCCCGTTTTTGTTTGCTTAGCCTACAATTCTTTTGTCTTTTGATACATACTTGGCAAATCCTAACAATGCACCCGTTAGCATAATATTTCTGAAAAAGTTAACTAATTCAAGTTCCTTTTCTCTGTCAATATTTGCTGTCATGTTTTCTACCCCTAATTCATATCCCATAGCTCTGGGCAAATGAACTAAAACAGCCATTAAGATTACATACAATGCCATTAGTGAATAGGCTAATTTGTCGTATTTCCCAATGACTGCACTAATAATGAATAGCAGAATGCAAACCAAAGTAAAGTAGTTCCAAAAATATGGAAACGGTATGTAGTCCGGAACAAATGCTGCCCCAACTTCCGGTTTACCCAAATGCAAACCCACATAAAGTAAAAACGATAGCGGGAAAAGGTAGCGTCCGATGTTTAATATTTTGTCCATAGCTGTAAATTGTTTTTAATTGTTTGGAAATGGAATAAGCGGTCTGATTTCAACCGAGCTGTTTGGATACTTCAATATTGGGCATTTTTTGCTCCATTCTTGAACTTCTTCTAAGCTGTCGCCTTTGCAGATAAGAAATCCGGACACCAACACGCTATTGGCTTCTTTGTGGGGTTGCCCGTGGCTAACACCATTGTTGTCTACGATAGAAGCATCGTAGCGGATGGGAGCTGTACTGACAAGTTTACCTTGCATGGCTATGTTGCCTATCCAAGATTGCCACTTGGGCATGTCTTCGGCCATGTCTTGGCTGGTGGCCAAATATCCGTTTTCTGCACTGGCATTACGGAATAATAATAAATACTATGTCATGATTTTGGAAATTTTGGTTGTGAATGATGATGCAAAAATTCACATAAAATTTTCTTTCAACGATGACAAAAGTCTACATTTTAAAGCTTGGCTTTCAAACGGCTGAACACATCTTTATTGATGCCCAAGTAAGAAGCAATAAGTTTGCTTGATAGCCTTGTCATTAATGTGGGTCGGTTTTGCATCAGCCACTTAATTCGGTCTAGCGAAGAAAGAGACACAAAAGTGTTGATGCGATATACCGAATTGGCATAAGATACTTCCAGAATTTGTTTGTATACTTTATCGAACTGAGGCACTGTTTCCATCATTTCTTGAAAGTCGTGCCTGTCTATTGCAAATAGCAGCGAAGGTTCGACCGACCTAATGTTCTCATTCGCAGGCTGTTTGCTGCCAAAACTGATAAGTTCGCTGCACCAGTTGTCTTCAATAACAATATCGCGCGTGGTTTCATTCATCTCGCTGTCAAATACATACACCTGCAAACACCCTTTGGCAATGAAATACACATATTTGCAGACTTCGCCTTGGGTCAAAAGTTGCTCATTTCTTTTTGTTTCAATGGGTTTAAATTTTGCTAAAACTAGGTCTAGATTGTCAACGTTATTGCCAAGTCGTTTGACGATGTGCTCTTTTAAAATGTCTATCATTTTACCTCTATTTCTTATCGGCTTTAGGTGCTTCTTTGATTAAAACACAATATAAGAAATATGTCTGAAAATTTGATTTTGGCAAATGAACAGTAATCTTAAAAAAATTACTTAAAGACAAAATTCATGAAAATCCATTTTATTATACATCTTTAAAAGTTGTGAGCTTGATTTGGAGTTCGTTTGGGCAATTTCAAACAGCCCTGAAATGTTCAAATACTTTACAAGTTTGTATTCTCTCGATGTATGTTAGATTAACTGATCAGACCAGAGAAGATTGGTTTTTGCTGAGACTTTACAATAACTTTTCTCTTTTAAAAAAGCGTGTTTTGAGAAAGTATCACCCCTGCCCATAAAGCGGGTAGGGTTCAGTTTTTAGCAGCTCCTCTCCTCGTTCTTATCTCTTTTGCTGCAAAATCTTTCAATGATATTGTCGGCTTGTGTAGAACTTTCCATGTTTCTTCCGATTCAAATATTTCTCTGCGTTTGTCATAGAAATTCATTATTTCATAATTAAATCTTCCCACTGATGATAGATAATAGCCTATTTTAAGTATATTTACAGGTAGACCTAATGTTATATTGCCACTTTTAGATTCTTCATTAAATTGTTTGAGGGCTGCCGATAATCCAATGGCTTCAGGTCCTTGAACGGTGAATATCTTGTTTGTTGAAATATCTGATTGCTTTAAGACCGCCACTACAGTTTTGGCGTAATCTTCTCCCGCTAGCCAATGTATACTACTGTTTTTATTGCCAAAAGCGATACTGAATTTGCTGATAGTCAATAAGTTTGGGATAGATTCCATAAACCACGTAGGTCTTAAAATAGTCCACTTAGAAGCTTTACTTTTGGTTTCATTCTCAGAAATGTACTTTTGAGATATATCGTAAAAATTAGGGTCATTCCAAGCTCCTATTTCGCTTAGTTTTATAAAGTGAATATTCCTGCCTTCAATTGCTTTTAAAAGATTTTTTGTGCCTGGAACATCAACATTCATATTACCCATAGTGTCTAACGATACTGGAGGATGAAAGTAGATGTGTGTTAAATTAGGCAAGCTGTTAATAATCTTTTTGATTTGGTCATAATTCCGTACATCGCCTTGAATACATTCCAAAATATCTGAAACAGACTTAGACAGGCTTTGGGTTCTTTGCAAGGAATAAACTTTTATATCTTCTTTGATCAATTCGTTTACAACACGCTTACCAACCATCCCTGTGCCGCCAATGACTAAAATTTCTTTTTTCATATCGGTTTCTATTTTACTTTTTTGAATTCTTCTGTACGACCCAATAGGTTAATTCCGATATATCCCCTCGCTTTTAAATTTTCACCTTCAAGCCACATTTTGCAATCATAGGTTTTTCCATTATCGGGGTCGTAAATGGACCCATCAATATATTCCCCCTCTTTAAAAACAAAATCTCTTAGAAAAATGAGTCCTATGATAGGACTATCTCTTAAGTTAGGATTTGGGTTTTTAATATCTTTTCTAGGGTTATCAGCTTCAATGGTTTTTCCGTAATACTTTCCGTTTTCTTTGTAGATTTGAACTTTGCCGTCTTTCTTAGGCGTATAGTAAATACCAATTATTTTATCTGATTGAGATTGTGAAGTAACATTAAGTTGGCTTATGCGCACAGTAAACGAGACCAGAATTAACGTTAATAATTTCATTGCATTTTTAGTTTAAAATTCAATACAAAGAAATCTTCTTGCGCTTATTTCTGCTTGAACGTTTCTGCTATTTTGAGAAAAAGAATGACGGTGGGACACCAAACATTTTTTTAAATGTTCGGGTAAAATGAGCTCCATCTGCAAAGCCCCCAACATAGGCGGCTTGTGTTAATTGATTCCCTTCAACTATGCTTTTAGTGGCTGCAACAACTCGCTGCCAAAGAATATATTTTCTAATAGACATACCAATTTGCTCTTTAAAACTATGTTGTAATCTACTTTCTGACAAAAAGCACACATCAACAATTTCTTTGGTACTAATAGTTTTGTGCAAATTATTTTTAATAAAATCAGAAGCGTTTTTTATCCTATAGTCAATAATTGTTGAGCCCGATACTAGCCGGTCGAGAGATGTTATATCTATATTATTTATATCTGTGATTAAATATTGCTTTATTTTATTCAGATGCTCATTTTCAAACTGTAAAGATTGTGTATCGTTTGTCTTTGAAAATGTACAAAACGGGTCAATAAAAAGAAATCTTGTATTTTCATCACTAAACAATCGGTGCGATTCTAAAGAAGGCACTACGACTAAATTTGATCTTACAGAATATTTAGTTGTTTTAAATTCAACTTGCATATATGGGTTAAATACCACGCAGTAAGCCTGATGCCTTATAAACGTTTCGTTGTTTATTGAGCCAATGTATAAGATTGTATGTTCTCCAAATCGTAACTTCATTTTTAATGTTGTTTTTTAACCCTTACTTTTAATGATTTTGTATCTAAGACAACGCAGGTAACATTAGGCTTTTTGACAAATGAACTGTAATCTTAAAAAAATACTTAAAAGCAAAATTTATGAAAATCCATTTTATTATACATCTTTAAAAGTTGTAAGCTTGATTTGGAGTTCGTTTGGGCAATTTCGCGCTCGCTAAAGTATCCGAATATTGGTGGCTTTTGGTTTGTCAAGCCAAACTCTTTTGCTTGCTACATTATTCTCCCAATTTGGTTTTCAAATGGGCTATATAAATGTCCATAGTTTTATCAAGATCAACAAATAGCATACTCATTACCCTAAATAATGGATTGTCAATAATAACTACTTCTTTGAAAACGACTTTTGTTCCCGTTGCAGTTTGTTCAAAAGTGCCTACCCAATAGCCTTTAAAACTTTTTGGCTCAATGATTTCAATTTCAAAAAGTTGATTTTGAATTTTCTGCTTTGTTCTAAAAGTGATAGGTGTTCCTTTTTTAGGTATTTCAGTCCATGTGTTTGGGTCTATGACTTTGATTTCTTGAACATCACTTCGCCATGATGGTTGATTTTCTACATCTGTCACAATTTGGAAAACTTTTTCGTTTGAACTTTTTAAGTTAGCTGTTTTCACAAATTCCCTTTGTTTGGGAAGTAATAGACCGATTACAAATACTAAGGTTACAAGTGCCAAGATAGATAAAGCTACGACAGTCATTTTTCTTTTCATTTTAATTGATAATTATATGATGATGTAGCAAAGTTATCTTTATTAGTTGCCTTTCATTTGATGTTTCTTGCTATTTGATAGGCACATAAAAATCTGTTATATAGTTCTCAGGTTTGTAAAAAGGTGGCGATTTCATGTACCACTCTAATGCCGGTTTATCTGCCAATTCCCAGTTTTTTTCAAAGAGACAAACGTTATAAATGTAGTCGTAAACGGTATAAAAATTTTCATAAGCCCCTTTGTATCTGAAAACGGCAAATCTTCCTCCTTCTATTTTTTTGTAACTAACTTCTCCTTTGGGCTGAATGGGCTTGTTAACCAATACACAGGCATCAAAACGAATTTTTTCTTCATCTGTAAGGTCAGGATTGTCATGAACAATTCCCAGTGTAGTAGGTGTTAATTTTAAAACAAAATGAGCAGCTGCCCAAACCATAAGTCGCTGGAACGAAGAGGCCACTTTGTCGTAAGAACCGGTGTGTCTGATATAAGCCAAATGTAGGTCAGGAATGTGCTTTACAGTCGGTTCTTCAACTTGTAAATTGTCCAAGTTTACAGATTTGTCTAGGTATTCGTTTTTCTTCTTAGCAACTACATCTTGAATTGCCTCCCTATATGCTAGTGGTGTCAGTTGAAAATATCTTTTAAAGGCCCTTGTAAATGTTTCGTGGTTTTCAAAACCGTTTTCAAAAGCAATTTGTCCGATTTCATCTTTCGAATGCTTTAATCGTATGGCAGCTCTTTCAATTTTTAACCGTATCAAGAAATCATTTATGGTTTCGCCTGTCAAAGACTTAAATATTCTATGAAAATGATACTCTGATAAAAATGCTTCTTTGGCAATGTCTTTTAAAAGAATTTTCTTGTCAAGATTATTCTCAATAAAGTGAATTGCTCTATTCCGACTTTCGAGATATATTTCTTTGGTCTCCTTCATTTTTATTCAAGAGGTTGCCTTTTACTGTTGCCATCTTAATGTCCACATTTGCCATGCAGATGGATTCAATTTGGTTTTTTTAATCTATGATTACACAACTACATTATAAAATATTGGAAAACTTTCCTGAAAGTACTGTATATGAGATGGAAAATACTTATAAGTTTTAGTGCTTGCTGCTATGCTGTAAGGTGTTTTCTGGAAATAGGGCAGGAGAATAGGGAAAGCATTCTTTTGTCGGCATCAATTTTTAGTTCCGGTTGCTTATAAATGATTTAAAATCCCCATTTCTCCACGTAGCAGACGTTGGTTTGTTTCTTGCATTTGTTGTTTTGTAGTCATTACAAACGGCCCACCGTGTACAATTGGTTCATTGTGAGGTACTCCCGACACAAACATAAAATTTGCGGATTGATTTCCAGTGTTAACTTTTACTTTGTCACCTTCTTTCTCAAATGTGATGATGGACGTGCTCGAAATTTCATGGTTTTCAACAATTATTTCGCCTGAAACTAAATATATAAAAGCCATTTCCATAGCATCAAATTCTATTGACGAATTGGGTTGTAAAGTAGCATCAAATAATGTGGTTTTTGTTACCAATTCTATTGGCGACTTTAAGTTTTGATACTGACCTTGCACTATTCTAATAAACACATTTTCACTTTTAAACTCGGGAACATCTTTTGAAAAAGCGTGGAAGGCTTTGGGTTCTACCAAACGGTCTTTTTCAGCATGGTTAATCCAAATTTGGAAACCGTGGCAATTTATTCCGGTAACGGTAGGCACTTCATCGTGTTTTACACCACTGCCTGCTTGCGTAACGTGAATCCCGCCCGGCTCTATTATGCTATGGTCGCCCAGACTGTCTCTATTCAAAAACGAACCTTTGCTGTCGGGCATCATATAGGTCATAACGCTAACACCAGCGTGGGGATGTGGTCCAAAAACAGGTCTGTCCATGTTAAATTCCGTAAATACTAAAAATGGTTCGAAACCATGTTCAGTGTGAAATGCGTCCACGGAGCTTAAACCAACTGCGTTTTGTTTAAACTGTTGGTTGCTTATTTTTCTGATTTGTTTTTGCATTGATTATTTGATGTTTATGCCACACTATTCTACAATTTTTGATTTCGGATAAAGCAGGCTGTATATAAACCGAAGTTACAAATTTCTTCGGACTAAATATACCCAAATCCGGCACAAATATTCATATTGAATGTAAAGTGTTTCGGGTTCGTAGAAACCTGAATAGTTTGTTTTTTTCAAATGAAAAAACTTGATCAAGTACATAAAAAATCCCGGCTGCCTAGGCAGCCGGGATAATCGTAAAAACCGTCAACTTGTTAAAGGGCGATTCAAAACGTTTTTAATTTATTCTACTATCAACTTTTCAATTTTTGTACCTACTGAAATAAAGTAAAGTCCACGAGGCAGATTGACTGAAACTGGATTTGAACCTATATTTAATACCCCTGCATTTATTACTGTCCCAACTGCATTTACTATTTTATATGTATTTGTTTTGTTTACAGCTACATTGAATTGTCCGGTATTTGGATTAGGATATATGATGAATTTATCTGAAACCTCATCAACGGAATTGGTTAAACTTTCTGTTCTCACTATAAATTCGATTGGGTCTGAAAATTCTCCCGTTCCGGCTTCATTTTGACTTGCTACAACAAAATAATATTTTTCATCAATTAGTTCAGCTAATCTGGCTGAGCTTATATTCCAAGTGTAAGAGTTTGTATTAATTCCACAGGCACTTGTAACAAGCTGAGTCAAGGCTAAATCTTTGTATATTTTTATGCAATAGGTGTCTATTCCGCTTACGGAAGGCCATGTCAATATAATTGGGCTGGTAAGTGTAAGCGTTGATATGTTTGTGAATACAATTTTTGAAGGAACGGATACAACAATACAATTAGTTATTTGTAGAGATAATTCTTTAGTGCCTTTGCTTTCACAACCATTGACATCAAAACCTGTTACCGTAAATAAAGCGCTTGTAGCAGTGGTATTAAAGGGTACTCCATTTGTAATGCCGCCACTCCAAGTAGCAGATGCACCGGAAATAGATAAGACTATAGTGTTAGCGCCACATGTTGAAGAAATAGACGTAAATATGCTCGATGATAAGTCTTGAGCCACAATAATTGGTTCAGATACCATTATATTTCCTGCTGAAGAACAATTATTATTATCTATAGACAAAGCAGTATAGGTCGATTCTAAAGAAGTTGAGGAAAATGGTGTTCCCGATGTGGCTCCATTTGACCAAACTACATTACTTAGTCCTGTAGCACTCAATGTTATAAGATTGCTTCCGCAAGCAGTTGTATAAGTATATGATAGTAAAGAGCTAATAGAAGGAAGATTTAAATTTTTTCCCGCTACAAAGTTGTTGCCTGTACCTGTAAGAGCATAATCTAATAAAGTGGCATTATTACCATTGCCTGAGTAGTCTTTGATAACTGTAATACCTGTATTGTTGCCTGATGCTGTCCCTTCGTCCATTTTATAATTTGCCACAAGACCCGGAGTGCTCGAACAGTAAAAACTATTCATCGAATTTGCTATTTCTTGAGCGGTTTTAGCTATGTTCCAAATCCTAAGCTCATCTATTTTTCCATTAAAAACGCTGTAGCTATCAGGTCCGAAATAAAGCCCTCCAATATAAGCAATACCTGTACTTGTGCCCAAATTTGCCTGACTTTGAGTGCCGGATGTATTGGTTTGTGAAGAAATACCGGCCGGACTGCCATTGATATAATATCTTAATATACCTTGGTCTAACGTAGCAGCTACATGTATCCACTCATTTGAATTGAGAGTAGTGAAAGAGGTAGTTTTATCATTAAACTGCAATCTGTCGTTGTATAATTTTAAACTGTAACTATTCTTTTTATCAAAAATATATTTAGTATCAAAACCAACAGAAGCATTAAGATAAATCCATGCTTCTATTGTGAAACTTGAAGTTAAGTTAAGCGAATTGCTGTGGGCAATACTAATATTTCTACTGCTTGCATTACCATCAAAAGCAAAACTATTACGCGTATTTGATAAAAGACCATCACAATTTTCATCTATGTTATTACCCTCAACCTCATTTGCATTCGGATTGATTGTATCGTCACTATCGTTACAATCTCCTCCTAGGGTAACATACGTTTTGCCGGTAACAGTAGGGGTAACACAACTGGTGATGGTGAGATTATTATTGCCATATCCATCGCCATCGTTGTCTTCATACCAAGTACGTGTGAATACATTGGCATCATTATCATTGCAGTCGCCTCCTATGCTTACATACCCAAACTCTGAAACAGAGCCACAAACAAATCCTACGTTATTAACATCGCCATACCCATCGCCATCGGCATCTCTAAATGCAGTGGATGTACATGATGTATTCAGTACTGAAATGGTAGTTCTGTTTAAGCAAGTATTAGTACCACGGGCCGCTAGACTACTACAGTTTAAAGAATTTCTATGAATCATTCTCAAAACCACAGGCTCTTTAACAACGATATCTATAGAACCATTTCCAACAGAACTATATGAAAATATCTCGCCTGTAAGTGTATTGACTAGAGTAAGATAATCAGAGGGTGCAAATGGGAAATTCCCACAATTGTTATTTACTAAAACCTGAATTCTATATGCAAGTGGAGTTGAGTTTACAAAACGGATTATTTCATCTCTAATATAGTAATATTGACCGCTGCCTACACTTGTTTCTTGATAAGCTTGGTTATCATATTCATTAAATGTGCTTCCCGAAACAGAGTTTACTACATAAGGACTAAGAGATGATATTTGACTGGTGACCGTACATTGTGCAAATGAATTTTTTTGAATCAGTATCAAATTTAAAAGAACAATAATTGATGGTAAGATTTTTTTCATTTTTTTGAAAAGATTAAGGGTTAATAAATAGGTTTAAGCATTAAATAGTAAAAAAGAATTCACTTTATAAATTTATAAAGTGAATTCTTACTATATTGTACAAATATACAGTTATATTAGAATGTTTTAGATAATTTTAAATATTTTAAAAATTCTCACTATATCAGTAAGAATTTTTAAGTTTTATATTCTAATTGTAAACTTTTTGCCCTATGCAACATAAAAAAATTGGTCAGTAATTTGCACGAGACATAGTTGGGATGTGGGATACCAACCAAGGTGGGTTTTTCACGCTCCAACACGAGGCCATTTCCATGCATGGCGAATAATCAGGCAAAGTAGAACGACCTCTACCGCAGCAGCAAAATACATGTGCGCCCAAGCCTCTCCTGCCAAATTGAACAACATATAAGGAATGTGTATTATGGCCACGATGATGTTCGTCAAGCGATTTGCTTTTGCCGGCAGGGCAACAGAAAGAAATATCATCAGCATCGGGATAGTAGCCAGGAAGATGGCCGTGAAAATAAATCCTTGCGAAATATCGAATTCAAACACCCTTCCTTTTAAAATGTTGGGGATGGCATTTGGCATATACAAGGCAAAATGATCTACATAGATATATAAAAACATAAAGCTCGCCCACAGTGCAGCCAATTTCAGCTGCACACTTACTTTGATGTCTTCCAATGCGGTTTGAGTATTCATAACTTGTGGTGTTTGGTGAAGTACAAATAAATTTTTCAATTAAAAATTATATCCAATGTTAAGTCCCGGTTCGGGGAATATAAATTTAGACCATTTATCATCTTGTTGTTTAAACCCATCAGGCAATTGGGTATGAAAAGCCCGGTGGGTGACACATATTGAAGGCTGAAAGAAAAATTTATCCTTAAATAGTTTTATATGGTATCCTATACGGTATGAATTGAATATCTGAAAACCATGGTCTATTTTCTTGTTTTTGTCATGCACAAAAAGTTGCCAAGTAGGCATTACATCAAGCTGGGCATATAAACCTTTCCATAGAAATCGTGTGTAAGACATGGTGATGCCAATTTCTCGAACATAGCCTGGGAATTTCTCTTCTGGCTTATAATATGCATCGTTAAGAAAAGGGTGAATGCCATTAGGCCAAGCGTATCTCCACGTTTTGGGAGCGATTGTGATTACATCTTTTCCTGTAATCCGATACCCAATATTGAGCTGTACGAAATTAGGAGGATTTTTGGTGTCTAAATTTCCAAACAAAACAAATAAAGAAGTCCCCACGAACCACTTTTTATAAGTACTGTCTGTTTTAGCATATTGAGCTTGGAGGCGAAGTGTACTTGCCATTATGATGACAAGACCAATTTGTAAAATTTTCTTTTGCATATATTTTTTTGAATTATGTTAAACGATGCAGCAAAAGTAGATGGGTGAAATGCCTAAAATCGTTCACTTAAGTTAATAAATAGCCTTTGCCGTATATTTTTTGAAAATTTTTTAACGCTAAAAATTAAATCCAAAATCAAATCCGGGTTGGAGAAAGTAGTTAGGCCATTCTTGCTCCACGGCTTTAAAAGATTCAGGCACATCAGCTCTTAAAGGCCAATAGCTGATTCCGATAGCTGGTTCAAAAAAGAGACGGTTTTTGAAAAACTTAAATTGGTAGCCCAGGTAGAAGTCTAGATATAAGGTATATCCATTTCCAATCTTTTTTTTATTCTGGTCATAATATGTTTCAAAAGCGTTTAGTGCATGAATGGATGTGTAAACTCCTTTCCACAAAAACCGCTGGTATCCTATGGTAGGTGCAAGTATTTGAGCATGCCCCGGATAATTTAGTCCCGGTGCATCAAAATCTGGTCCAAAGGGAATACCTATTGGCCAAGAATAAATAGACCTTTTAAATCGGAATAGGACAACATCTTTAGGGGTTATTCTATATCCGGCATTTAATTGTACATATTCCGGATTGTTTGTATTATCAAAGTTGCCGAGTAAATACAAAGTGCTACCTACATACCACCTTTGAAGGTGCTATCTTGTTTGGCATTTTGTGCATTTACATGTAAACTGCCAGCTAACCCTAAGACAAGACCAATCTGTAAAATTTTCTTTTGCATATCTTTTTTGTTTTTAAATGATAGTGCAAAAGTGGATAGGCAGGCTACAATAAGTCGTTCACTTAAGTTAAGAAATGCGCATTAGCTCTTTTTTTCAAGAATTCTGGCTCTGAGTCGGCTTAAGGATTGGGGTTTGATGCCTAAAAAACTGGCCAATTGGTGCTGAGGCACCCGCTGGATGAGGTCGGGGCGTGATTGCAATAAATTCAAATACCGCTGCTCGGGAGACGAAGTCTTAAATTCGTCAAAGTCAATTTGTTGTTTGGCTAACAATTCTTCCGATAACATTCGGCACATGATGTCAAACTTTGGGAATTTGCTATTTACCTCTACTGACATATCTACATTTGAAATCAGAAGAATACAGTCTTCCACACAGCTTATGTAATAATCAGATGGCGTTTTGCTCATGACACATGGAGGTGTCAAACCTTCCATTTCGGTGTAGAAAGCGGTGGTTTTTTCTTCACCATCAATGACATAATACACCCGAATGCACCCTTTTAAAACAAAAAAGTTTTCTCGCGACATCTGGCCCTCTTTGAGTAAAACAGTTCCTTTCTTCACAGGGTGAAACAAGTCTAACGAAAGCAACACGTTTTTCTCCTCTTCTGTTAGAGAAATGTATTTTGATATGAAGTCAAATAGTATATTTTGCATTGTATTTTATGTTGTTACTTTTTACGATATACTTGCCACCAAGGGTTTGTGCTTGGCGTTCGGGCAGGTTTCGAAGCATCCCGATGCATCGGGATGCTCCGCCTCAGGCCAAACCCGTGTTATAGCAAGGGGTTCTTTGTTCCACTTGTTTTATTCATTTGTGTTGCGTTATAAGCTGTCAATTTCGTTGCAAACGGTATTAATGTGGTCTAAACCATAAAGTAAGGAAGCTTCATCAATTTGCATCCACTGAAAAAGTTGTAAGATTAAATTATAGTGTTGTCTTGCGTATGTAGTGTTTTTTATTGGGCTTCCGGACAAAAAACAGATAGGTTCGTGGTGTGCCATTCTGTTTCTAATTTCATTCAGTTGAGCCAATTGGTTGAATATATAGATGTTGTTATATTGAATGGCAGGTGTTGATGTTGGCTTAGAAGGAAATACTCGCAACAATATTCTTCCTGTGGCATTAAACTGATTTTGGGCAAACATAAAACGCCAAAATCCAAATCCTAATTCTGCTACCAACTTAAAATGACTATAGATGTGTATTTTATTTATTGCATCGTTAATATTATCTCTAGTTAAACGGCATTTTGGAGTGTCAAATATTCCACCTACAGAAGCTGCATCTCTCAACCAGTCATTACCTAAAGAAGGAGTTAGTGTGGCATCTATCGCATTCCTTAAGGCCACTTCGAAACAACTGATAACTGTAAAAAGCTCTTGAGTGAGTTGTAAATTCTTTCTATAAAGTGTCATTGTCTTGCGAGTATTGCCACCACATGCTAGTAAATAGCGATTCATTCGTGCGTTGGTCATTACTTTGGCAAAGTCTCTATATTTCATTATTTTCTTGATTTTGTTTGCATTTTCAAAGATTTACTTTATCTTTACACTATCTTATTCCCATTAGTCCCTGAAGCAATTCAAACTAGTGGGTTTCGTTTTTTATATGGGTACCGATTTCAAAGGTAGCAATTTTTGATTCTTTCTTTATTGTAACAGTCGTCCTACTTTTGCTACAACGGTTTCGGGCGTATTCCGAAGCATCCCGATGCTATTACACGTAACTTGAATAGAAGCATAGCCTATCCCGCCTTTGCGGGAAATTTCCGGTTTTGCCCCGATTTTTTGCCTGTAATCCAAAGACCTAATCAGGGCAGCTTTTGTTAGGTCAGTAGCCAGTCTATAACGTTCAACTTTTGGATTCCGTCTATGTTCGTACTGTCAAAATCAAGGGTTAAAAGGTATTTTGGATAATTATCTTTAATGCTACTAAATGCCGAAATTTCTATTTTATATGTTTTTTCGTCATTAACAGTAAACGAAACCTGATAATATTCTCTTTCGTTGCTAGGTTGTTTTATTTTATCGTGTAACTCACATTGCGTCCGCTTCCTCGTTTTTCAATCAATCCTTTATTGAGCAACTCAGACAAAATACGTTTTACGGTTGGTGCAGGTATCGCCAATTTTTCGGCAATTCTCCCCGATTGTATGTTTGGGCGGTTTTGAATAATAGTAAGAATTGATTTTTCCTTGGGCGAAAGCTGAGTTTCCAAACCGCTTTTTTGCAATTTATTCATTAGTTGCGATTGGATATTTGACAGGCAATTCAAAAAAAACTGCATCCAAGCGGTCACATCTTCGTTGGGGCGTTGTGCCTGACAACTTCTAAGAACTTGATAATATTCGTTTTTTCGGTTTTCAATTTCGTGCTCAAAGCTCACGTATTGTATCCATTTATATCCGTTTTTGAGCAACAAAAGCGTTGAAATCAAGCGGCTTAACCTTCCGTTTCCATCTTGGAAAGGGTGTACACTCAAAAAATCATAAACAAAAGATGCTACTTTGATTAACGGATGTACTTCCGTTTCGGAATTATACCAATTGAGTAACTGCCTTATGGCGTCTTCAGTGGCAAATCCCGCCTCGGTGGTTTGGAAAATGATTTGTCGTGTGCCGTCAGCAAATGATGCTTCAACTGCGTTACTATGCATCTTATAATTGCCTTTATGCCATTGGTCTTTGGCACTATATTTCATCAAACTATTGTGTAAACTTTTGATATGGTTTTCTGTAATGCTGATGTTTTCATAAGATTCCGAAATCAAGTCCAATACCTCAAAATATCCAACTACTTCCTGAGAATCTCTGTCAGTAAGCTTGGTAATGTCAATTTCTTGAAGTAACACATTAACTTCTTCATCACTCATCTTGTTGCCTTCAATACGGTTTGAAGCCCCAACGCTTCGAACGGTTGCAATGCTCTTCAACTCTTTGAGGCTTTGTCCTTCTTTGCGTTCAATAGCTGTCCAATTTGCATCAAAACGATCTATTTCACTGATTAAGTTAATCAGTTTCCAATCAATGTTAAGTTTAAAATTATATACCCCGTTGTTCATTTCGATACGATTTGATACGTAAAGATACGATTACAATTTGAAACCACAATAACAAAATGATACGATTTGATACGTTTATATTTGATGATGATACGAAAAGTATCATTGTTTTCAGTTATACGGTTGTTCTGCAGCGAGTTCCTCGCGTCTTGCTACTATTTGCAGATTTTCGATGGGAGGGATTTTTACTATAAATGTTTTGTTTATGCAGAGTAGAATGATTAATTAAATAAATCATCAGCAATTGAGCCAAACGCGTGTTATCGTTTTTGTGTTATTTTTCATCCTTTGGCTTGTCTGTAGTTTTTATTCTGCAGTTGGGAAAATACACTTTTTTGCCAAGCTTTAGTTTAAGTGGCTTTGCAATGGGTGGCTGTAGTTTGGGGAAATTTTCTTTATTAAGATTTTATTTTTGTATATACAACATCTCATTTCTAAACTCAAATAGCAATTTAGCAATTTCCACACGATTTTTGGTTGATTTTTCTAGGAGCGTTTCATTTATTTTTTGATTTATATAAAATTCTATCAGAATTGGAAGTTGTTTAAAATGATACGAACCATTTTTATAGTTAAACAACGCTTTAATTATTGCAGAGCAATATGAATTGTTGAAATAATTTATATCATATTTTGAAAGAGCTCTGAAATGTCCTGTTTCTAAATCAGCTTCAATTCTTATTTCTTCGAGTGAACTTAGAATATTTCCAAAACCAATAATTTCGTCTGCCGAAGTGATTTTACTTATAAATTCCCTAGAACGACAACTTAGTAAAATTACTTTTTTATTTACAAATAATTCATTTGCGTTTGACCTATCTATAAATGTATATTTTTCGAAAACATTTGATTCAGGTGTATTTAATCCTGTTGAATGACCGTGTCCCAAAAAAACAAATATGCTATTTTCAGGTATCTTTTGTAGAAACTTTAATGAATTGTCAACCGATTCTTTGTTTGGCTCTATTACAAAGAAATTTTCTTGGAAATTTTCTTGGAAAACACTTAAAAAAGAAGTTGAGTCATCCAAGGAGTGTATAAAATATAATTCACTCATTTATTTTAGAATAATGTGCAATCGAAAGTTCTATAATTTCTCGAATAAACTTTAAACCCAAGTCATTATTTTGTGAAATTAAATCTAGCAATTTACCGATTTTTCGTCCATCAAAATATTCATTCCCCGTATTATGAACAATATTTTGATCAAATTGACTTAATGCGTTTAAGACTATCAATGAAATTGATTTATTGTTGTTTATTAAAGTGTTAATTTCATTAAATCGTTCGCTTCTTGAGCAAAACTTTATTTTCATCTCTAATAACATACTTAACAATTCTCTTGAATAAATTGGCTCATCATTTGATTCCAAATCAGATTGTATTTCTGAAATCAAAACTTGGCTAACTTCCTTTGGTTTACCTGAATATATCAAGAATTGTATCTTTTTAAATTTTGGGTTTTTCTTTACTAAAATTTTAATAACTTCTAAAGCATTTACTTCTTGGTGATTTTCAGTTTTGGGAACCATATTCCAATCAGATGCTATGAGATTTATTTGTTTTCCTTTGAGGAAATTATCAATTTCTTCGTTAAATCTGGCTAATTCAAATTCATTTGTATCTTGGTTCCAATAATTCAAAGGGTTGATAAAAGTCAAATGGCAATCAAATCCTGATATGTTTACGTTTGATTTGTTTTGATTTATTTCCTCTTCTTCATCATCAAAGACAAGATAGTTCAGTAATATTTTATTTGAAGTCGCCATTAGATTACAATTTTAAAACAAGCCCCTTTAAGCTTTTTGTTATTTCCTATAAAGTCAATAGAACCTTTTAAACTATTAACTCTTTTTTTGACATCATATAAGCCAATCCCAGAGCCTTTGGATTTTGACTCGCGTACACCTAGTTCAAAAATTGAATTAGAGTTTTTCACGAGGTTTTCAGGCACTCCATCACCATTATCATAGTAATATATTTCCAGTTTCTTATCATTGAGTTTAAATTCTACCAAAACTTCTGTAGCATTTGCTTTTCTCGAATTTGAAACCAAATTGTCTAAAATGATATCAATTTCAATCGGATTTATTAGAACAAATTTCTCTATGAGATTGACTGTTTTAACTTTCAGACCTTTAAATGAGACAGCCAAGTCATCTAGATATTCTGAAATGTATGTTGGTAAGTTAACTCGTTGATTAGTGAACTTGTAATCAAAATTTGACTTAATAATAATTTGAGATACTTTAATCGCTTTATCAATATTACTTTTAATTGAATATAATTTGGTCTTAACTTCATCGCTGATGTTGGATGTTATCAATTCATTGACGTAAGTTGAAGCATTCCCTACATACAAATCTATTGAGTGAACAAGCTGTTCAGCATCATCACTAAGCGTTTTACGGGTGGCGTTCAGATATTGATTTTTTTTGGTTTCAATATTTAATTTGTCAGATAAATTCTTGCTTTTTTCTTTTTCTTCCTTGGCTATTTGTTCTGCTTTAATTTTAGCTAATTCTGCTTCAGCTCTTTCTTTTTCTTTTTTTAAAGTTTCAAGTTCAGCTTTTCTTCTTTTTTCTTCTTCTTCTCTTTGTTTTCTCTCAGCTTCTTCTCTTTTCTGTTTTTCTATTTCAGCTTGCTTTTCAGCCTCGATACGTTTCTTACGTTCTTCTTCTTCACGTTTTTCAGCATCTTCCTTCTCTTTCGCTAACCTATTAAAATTATCTTCAGTTAATTTAACCTGCTTTAAAAGAATCTTATCATTCGTTTTTTCTGCTATTTTTTCTAATTCTGCAATAAATTTGGGCTGTACTATATCAAGCTTTTCATTTACAAAACTTACCAAGTCTTTATTGTAATCGATGATTTTGATTTCTTTATCATCGCTTAAGGTCTTGATTAGATTTACAAAGTCAATCTTACTTCCAATATTATCTAAAACGTCTTCATAAGAGTCTTTATCTTTGTCACTAGATAATTGTTCTCTATATTTCGAAGCAGTATTTGCATCAAGAAAATAATTTTTCCTTGCGAAAGCTTCTCCCCATAATACACCAACAACATATCTTTCAAGTCTTTTAAGCGCTTTATCGTATAGAATCTCAAATAAAAGTCGTTTACCTTGTGTTTCAACTAAACCTCCATCACGACTGGAAACCTCCTTAAACTCGGCTACATTTTCAGAAGTCAATTCGACCTTGCCAAATAAATCTCTTGTTCCTAGAAAACGATTATATCCTTGTTGTTTACGGTTATCTATTTTCCAACTATCATCACCAACATTACCGTATGGTTGCACTCTGAATCCATTCTTAAAAAGGAACACATTGCCATAATTGATTGGCTCAATGTCCATTAATTTTCCAAAATTGATTTTAGCACTTCGGTTTAAGAAATAAAGATTAATTTCTAAGTCATTAATTATTGATAAATAATTATTTGGTTCTTCAATATGATAAATCAGAGTTCCTCTATCAATAATTTTAGTAGTAATTGTTTCACCTTTTAGGCTTAAATCAATTTGAGTTGTTTTAATGTCAAGCACCTTAAGGATACTATTATCAATTATACCATTGATTTTTAAATTATACCCTGAAATTTTATCTAATTCAATGAATTCTTCGGCTTCAATTTCAATTTTAAATGAATTAACCTTTGAAAAAGGATTGATTAATTTCTCAAGAGACCTTCTAAGTTCGTGAAGTTTTTCCTTATCCCAAGTTGAATTAATATTTTTTATTTTTAGTATTGTTCCGTGAGTTTTTTTGGGGGGGAAAATATTCTCATTCCCAATTTCTTCAAATGGAATTTCAACTGAACCAAAACTTTGTTGTGCATCCTTTTCAAATTCTCGCCAATCTACATTTACTTTATACGTAATGTTAGAATTGATTTTGGAAGTTATTAATTCAAGATTTTCACCCAATCTGTCGCAGGAAAAACGACCAACACCTTTTGCTCCAGCATAAAACCTTCTCGACTTAAGATTATTTAAATGTGAGTCTCGTTTTAAATCCTGATCTTCTGTATTATCTTTTTTCGCTGAATAAGCGACTGCAAACCATTTTTTTTCTAAATCAACTTTAGACATCCCTTTACCATTATCAGAAATGACTATTTCGTTTTTACTAAAGGAAATCTTTACATAATCAGCATATGCGTCATAAGAATTTTTGACAAGCTCATAAATTGCTATAAAATCATCAGTAATTAAATCTCTACCAATGATGTTTTTCATCCCTGTTTTTACATCAAATTTTAGTTTACCCTTATCCATTTAAAACAGAGTTTAAAATTAATCCCGCTTGCTCTCCAAATAGTGGTGGAATTGCATTCCCAATTTGAGAATATCTAGGAACTTCCTGAGTTCTTCTTTTTCCACCAGTGGTATATTTTCCTTTAAACTCATACCAATCATTAAATGATTGAATTCTTGCATACTCACGAACTGTAAAAATTCTAGGCTCACAATAGTGGATATAATCGTCTGGCAAAGTTGTTATTGTTGGGGTAGGTGTTTGACCTGATAACGGAATTACCGTTCTTTTTTTAAGATTAAATCTTTCTTTCAATTCATTTGAAAGCGTTTTGTTTTTTTCGGCATTATGGAGAATAAACTCGAATTTTCTTAATGTGTCCTCGTTGTGATTTGCAAATCTGTGACTGTCTGGAATTTTTGAATCAACTTTACCTCTAAGCAATTTTTGATAATTTGATTTAATAGGATTGTAAACACCTGCTTTGAATGATTTTGTATCGGGAGATACAACTTCATTAATTTTTAGCAAGTCAGAAATAGCATCCTCTAACGAATTTGTTAATCCAATTCCTTTTTTAATTAAAAAAGACTTTTTTTGTTTTTGGATTTGCTCAAAAAAACCGCCCGGTTTTACTTGACTAACAATATCTTTTCTAATACCGACTAATATAAATCTTGTCCGCTTTTGCGGAATACCAAACTCTGAGAAATCAATTAGTTTTCCCTCAACTTTATAACCTTGAAAATCGCCTTTTGGAGAATCGTATTCAAGTGCATTAGTAACGTATTCAGAATAGATTTTTCCTTTGATTTTATTTTTATCAAACTTCTGAGTAAAGCCTTTTACATTTTCAAAAAAGATAACCTTTGGCTGAACCAGTCTGATAAATTTGATGTAGGACTTTATTAATTCATTCCTTGAATCTCCCTCTATTCTTCGTCCTGCTGTTGAAAAGCCCTGACAAGGCGGTCCACCAGTAATAAGGTCAATCTCACCCCTTAGCGATTTTAAATTGTCATTATGATTTTTAATTACTTCATTGATATCGTGATTTTGTTTTGGTAACCAATTAGGCCATTCAAAATGATTTTTCTTTTCAATCAAGTTATATTGAAGTGTTTCAAAAGCGTCTGGACTTTTTTCAATAGCAAATTTACCTTTCCATAATCCTGAATTATACAATCCTAAAGAAAGTCCTCCGCAACCAGCGAAAAGGTCTATATATGTTTTCTTTCTAGTCATTGATAATTTTTGTTGGATTTAAAAGTTCTCTAATGTCAATTTCAAGAGCGAGGGCAATTTTATGTAAGTTCTCTAATGATGGTTGTCTAGCGTTTGAACACCATTGAGATATGGTTGATTCGTCTTTCCCAAGTTGCTCGGCTAACCACTTGTTTTTTCTTCTAGTCTCTGCTAGAGCTACCTTGATTCTATTTATTTCAATCTTTGTCAAGATATTTTTGTTTTACGCAAATATATTAACTTATTTGGAATGAAATTTACTTTTTTGTCTTTCTATAGAGCGCTAGCAAAAAACAGATTTTTGGGTTTTTTGAGCATTGGCTCTTGTGTCGGCAAAAACTAAATGTACCGTTTGTGCGGTCGTCTTTTACACTGAACTATAACACTTAAATATACGCAATTAAAGCATTTTTATTTATCTCTAAAAATAGCAAACCGCAGTGAACATCACATCAAAAAAATTAGCTTAGTTTGCTATTGAGGTTTTCAAGCTCTTGCATGAAGCGGAGGCGCACTTCTTTGGCATAGGGGTTGTCGTTTTCTATGGCTTCAAACAGCTGCCACGAGTCGCCACTCAAAAAGTTTTTCACTTCCAGCAGCCGCTCGTAAGCACGGGTTTTCATCTGCAAATCATCAGCACCTATGGCCGAGAGCGCCCGAGCCACAAAGTGGGTGAGGCCTTGCACATAGGCCATTTCTTTGTCGTGTTCATCGGGGCTGCGCAGCATCACGTTGAGCTTCAACACCTGTGCCGTAAAGTGTTCGATACACTGTGTGTGGGCAGTGCGCACGGGACAAAGCACAAAGTTCAGTCCTTCTATTCCGTTTTTGCCGCTTTGTGGGCCAAACAGAGGGTGAGTGCCCACTATCTCACAAGTATCGGGCAAATATTTTTTCATCAGCTCTATAGGCTTTATTTTCACCGAAGCCACATCTATCACCATGGCCTTTGGGTTGAAATACGGGCTGTTTTCTTTCAAAAAATCCTCGAAATAGCTGATGTTGGTGCACAAAATGATGATATCTTTTGACAAAGCCTCTTTGATAGACACCCACGCCACTCCAAGTTCTAGTGCGGTAGATGAATAGTCGGTTCGGTTCCAAGCAAAAACCTCGAAATGCGGCCTCAAATGCGGGGCAATAAATTGGCCAAAGGGCCCGAAACCTATGATAGAAAGCGATTTCATGCGCTATGTGGAAATGTTTTGTAATGCAATTTCAAATATCACACTATTCTGTAGCAAAACATTGACTAATATTGAAAAATCAAATAGAAACTTAAAACCAAAACCATACGCTCACTATGGATGTATCTGTAGACATAAGCCTCTATCCTCTTGAAAATGAATATATTGACACCATTTGGGGATTTATAGAGTCGCTGAAATCAAACCCTAAAATCACAGTGCTCACCAACGGGCTCAGCACCCAGATATTTGGCGAATACAAAGACGTGATGGGCGCTCTCACGGAAGATATACTGAAAGTATTTGAGCAGCACCGTGGCGTGTTTGTGCTCAAAATAGCCAAAGGCATTCACAGGATGGATCCTCATTGATGGCTGTGAAACGAAAAAAGGGTTTAGGATACGTGCTCCTAAACCCTTTTTTACTCAATTTTTTCTTTATTTCACGAGTTCTTTTCTTCTCAAAATGCTTTCCAAAAACTTGGTTTCTGTTTCGGTGTTAAAAATTTTGAAAGGAAGGTAAAAAAACTGAGCTTTCGAGAGCATAAGTACAAAGGCGTCTTTGGTCACTTTGGCCGATACAATTTTGTCCCAGCTTATCTGCATGCCTTGCTTGGGATTGAGTTTTACCAAAATTTGGCGGCTGTCTATTTCATAAAAATATTTATCGAAGAGCATTTTGCTGTCGGGCATCATCGTTACGCCATAAAACTGTATGTACCAAAACCCAATGTACAGTGCCGGAGCCAACACTACCAATATGCTCCACCACCACGAGAAATACAGCAGACCCGACAACAGCACTGTGCCTCCGGCTATAAAATACCACTGGCTTTTCAGTAATTGTGTGAGCGATATTTTTATGTATAAATTAGGCTCTAGTTGGTATTTTTTTGTTTTAATAATCATTTTAGGTTTGATATTTTTAATTCCGGCACAAAAATAGCCTCATTATCCGAAGCCGCAAACCCATGTATTATTTTTAATCGGTCTTATTTGAAAAAAATATTTTCATAAATGTTTTTGTGGCGTATCGCCTCATTTTTCGGATAAAGAGACAAAATTTTTTATCAATTCTTTCTTTAGTTAAAGAATTACTTTAATATTTTTGCTTATACTTAACCACGCTGAGCTTTGCCCTACAAACCAAAAGAAATAGAAAAGAAATACTACACCATAGGCGAAGTAGCCGAGCACTTTGGCGTAGCCACTTCGCTCATACGCTTTTGGGAGAGCGAGTTCGACACCATAAAACCTACCAAAAACAAGCGTGGCATCAGGGTATACACCAAAGAAGACATAGACGACATAGCCATAGTATATCACTATGTGAAAGAAAAAGGCTACACCCTGCAAGGAGCAAAGGAAATGCTCAAAATGGACAAGAACAAAAATTTAGAGAAGATAGAAGCCATCAAATCGCTTGAAAAAGTGCGCGATTTTCTCTACGAGTTGAAAAAAAGCCTCGAACCCGATGCTAAAGGTTGACCGCCACTGCGAAACAAACCACAAACAACAGCGTGCCCAAAGCCATTTTTTTCAATAAAGGGTCTATGTTTTCGCTGGCGTTTGAGCCCATGAGTGGCTTTATCACTAGGCTGGAAAACACTTGGATGCTAGGTACTAAGCAGACACTTTGCCACCATTTGCCCATCAAGAGCAAATACAGCACTCCGGCAAGCAAGCCCGAAAACATCAAAAACAAGTGGTATATTTTTGCCTTTTCATAACCTATTCTCATGGGAATGGTTTTTTTTCCGGCCATGGTGTCGGGCAGTATATCGCGCATATTGTTGAGGTTCAGTACTGCCACCGAAAATACCCCACAGGCATAGGCCGGAAGCAAAATTGCGACTTCAAACGATTTGGTATGCAGAAAATAGCTGCCTAGCACACCCACCAAACCAAAAAATAAAAATACGCTGATGTCGCCCAACCCCATGTATCCGTAAGGGTTTTTTCCGGCTGTGTATTTGATGGCCGCACCTATGCATACCAATCCCAAAATGAGAAAGCCTAAAAATCGGGCGTTAAATGTGCCAAACGTATACTGGAGCAGCCCCACACCCGAGGCCAAAGCCAATACAGACATTACCACCACTCCGCTCAGCATTTGCTTTTGGCTGATGAGGCCGCTTTGAACGGCACGTTTTTCGCCCTTTCTGTGTGCATTGTCTGCGCCATGTTGGCTATCGCCCAAGTCGTTGGCATAGTTTGAAAGTATTTGTAAAAAAAGTGTGGTGAGCAGACTCAGCACAAGTATAGGTAAGCTGAATGCACTTTTAGCATGTGCCAGTGCTGCGCCCATAAGTATCACAGAAAAAGCCAATGGTAGGGTTCTTAGTCGGGCGGCTGCTATCCAAGTTTTGATATTCAATGTGGTGTGTGGTTTTATTTTTCTTCGAAAGATAACTAAGGCAGAAATAAAAATTAAATCTCTTTTGTTTATTTGTTTGTCGCCTTTCTTTTTTAGTCTGTGGTTTTGATTATTAAACCAATGTGTAAACAAGAATATATTGCATAAAACCTCTATCAAGAAATGATGTGGTGTTCTATTTTTTTTGCGAGAATCTCGTTTGTGAGCCCAACTACAGTGCTCACCTCTACTTGGCTAATGCATGGCACGGTTTGGTTTCGGTTGGTTTGGTATTTGCAGTTCCAATCGCAGTGGAAGCACGGCATAGAGTAATATGCAATTAGGC
>ERZ1066116.164-NODE-164-length-33231-cov-12.521733_pt1 | contig 33231 bp, 33 predicted proteins | sample MGYA00382763_ERZ1066116 | MGnify/ENA primary metagenome ERZ1066116 (study PRJEB33369, sample SAMEA5778346) | biofilm metagenome | biome: Industrial cooling water; feature: Water cooling tower basin; material: Biofilm | place: United Arab Emirates | collected...
TTGCAAGTAGTGCCTCCTGTGGCCGTGAGCGACACCGTGACTACAAGTTTATACGAATTACCACCGGCCAAGTCGCAGTGCAAAATGGTAGATGCTTCTACACCCGAAAAACTATTTGAATTGCTCAAAAACGAAGCCAAAGTATTGTAAATAGGTATGAACGAGTACAAAAAATCGCTTGAAGTACGCTGGGCCGATTTAGACCCCAATTTTCATGTACGCCACTCGGTGTATTACGATTGGGCGGCTACCATCAGAACGTCTTTTTTGTACGAAAACGGGCTCACTCATGAAGTGATGATGAAAGAGCATTTTGGTCCAGTTTTGTTTAGAGAAGAATGTCAATTCAGACGAGAAATACGTTTTGGCGATGTTTTAGAAATAAATTATAAAGCATTAAAAATCAGAAAGGACTATGCCCGATTCACCATGCAGCACGAAATTATCGGCAAAGATGGCACTCTCCATGCCATCATCACTGTAGATGGTGCATGGATGGACACGCAGTTGAGAAAACTGGCCATGCCACCTGACATTATCAAAAAAATGGTAGATGTTTTGCCCAAAAGTGAGCATTTTGAATGGACAGAAATTCCTGTTAAATAATATATCGAAATCTAAAAAGAGTAGACTGTTTTAAAAAATTAAATTGATATAGATTATGAGCATATTGGCATATATAGAAACTAGCGATGGAAAAGTTAAAAAATCATCGTTAGAGGCAGCCTTTTTCGCATCGGAATTGGCTAAGAAACTTTCAACCGATTCGGTAGCAGTGGCTGTGGGCAGTGCCTCCGATGTAGAAACATTGGGTCAATATGGCATTTCAAAAGTGTTGCACGTAAGCAGTGATATTGCTACGGCACAAGGCCTCGCCACTGCGGTGCATCAAGCTGCGGAAAAAATGGGTGCTTCTGTGGTGGTATTGCCCAAGTCAGTATCTGTAGATGGGTTTGCAGCCCGATTGGCAGTGAAGTTGAAGGCAAATATGGTGTCAAATGTGGCCGAACTACCCGATACTTCTTCCGGTTTCAAAATCAAGCGGAGCATCTACACAGGCAAGGCTTATGCCATTTCAGAGATGAAATCGGCTAATAAAGTATTGGTGATAAAGAAAAACGCTGTCACGCCCGTGGCAGGAAGCGGCAAAGCTGCGGTAGAATCGTTCTCCCCAAATCTATCGCCTGCCGACAGTGCAGTGAAAGTAAAAGAAACCGTGAAAGCTACAGGCGATATTTTATTGACGGAAGCAGAAATAGTAGTGTCGGGCGGCAGGGGATTGAAAGGCCCTGAAAATTGGCATTTGATTGAAGATTTGGCTAAAAAACTCCATGCAGCCACAGGCTGTTCAAAACCTGTGTCGGATATGGACTGGAGGCCACACCACGAACATGTGGGCCAAACAGGTGTGAAAGTAAGCCCGAATATTTATATCGCAGTGGGTATATCAGGCGCAATTCAACATTTGGCGGGCGTGAACTCTTCCAAAGTAATTGTAGTGATTAATAAAGACCCCGAAGCTCCATTTTTCAAAGCCGCTGACTATGGCATCGTGGGCGATGCCTTTGATGTGCTGCCCAAACTCATAGCCGCAGCAGGTAACTACGTTTAAACTATGTCTTTTTTATGAATATACCATAGGCTCATGATGTACATTATGAGCCTTTTTTGTGTTTCAATAACCGAAATACCTCAAACCAAATTTTATAATACCATTTTTTAATAATTCAATTCCTTAATTGATACATTCCGTTAACTTTACGCACTTTTGTAAAAATAAAAGTGTATGTAAATTTTGGCCTACTAAATAGGGTAAAAAACATCAGATATATAAATAATAGTATTCATAATAATAAAATGCTGGGATTACTTGCCAAGATATTCGGAACCAAGTCCGACAGAGATATAAAATCTATCAAACCGTACGTAGAAGCTACTTTGGCAGAATATGCCAAGCTTTCTGCCATTACAGATGATGAATTGAGGGGGAAATCTGTAGAAATCAGAAACACCATAAACGATTATTTGTCTGATATAGACGCAGAAATAGCCGAGCTTAATAAGCAATTGGCCGAAAATCCTGATATGGGTCTCTCGGAGAAAGAAGCCATATTCAACAAACTGGACGAGCACGAAAAGAACAGAGATATAGAGCTTGAAAAAGTGTTGATGGATGTGCTTCCACTGGCTTTTGCTGTGGTGAAAGAAACAGCAAGACGATTCACACAAAATGGCAAACTCACTGTAACGGCCACGGAACATGATAAAACTATTTTCGCCAGAAAGAAAGGCGATGGTATAGAACTATTGGGCGAAAAAGCCGTGTGGCACAACACCTGGACAGTGGCCGGAAATAAAATCACTTGGAACATGGTGCACTACGATGTGCAGCTGATAGGTGGGGTGGTGTTGCACCAAGGTAAAATATCAGAAATGGCTACGGGCGAAGGTAAAACGTTGGTTTCTACCCTTCCTTCGTTTTTAAATGCCTTGGCCGGACGAGGGGTACACTTGGTAACGGTAAACGATTATTTGGCCAAACGTGACAGTGAGTGGAATGCGCCTTTGTTTGAGTTTCATGGCCTCACGGTCGATTGTATAGACAAACATGAGCCTCACTCCGAAGCCAGAAAAAATGCCTATAAAGCCGATATTACTTATGGCACAAACAACGAGTTTGGTTTTGACTATTTGCGCGACAATATGGTGCGCAGCACAGATGAAATTGTGCAGCGCAAACATCATTTTGCTATGGTAGATGAGGTGGATAGTGTGTTGATCGATGATGCACGTACTCCATTAATCATATCGGGTCCGGTACCCAGAGGCGATGAGCAACAGTTTTATGAACTGAAACCTCGTGTGCAGAGATTGGTTGACTCCCAGAAAAAATTGGTTCAAGACCTATTGAACGAAGCCAAGAAAAAAATAGAAGCAGGCGAAACCGATGAAAAATCGGGTGGTTTGGCACTTTTCCGTGCTTACAGAGCCATGCCAAAGTATAAGCCGGTGGTAAAATACCTTTCGGAACAAGGCGTGAAAGCCATATTGCAGAAAACGGAGAATTTTTATTTGCAGGACAACCAACGCGAGATGCCCAAAGCTGACGAGGCACTGTATTTTACCATAGATGAAAAAAGCAACTCAGTTGATTTGACAGAAAAAGGCCTTGAACTCATCACCGGACAAGGTGAAGATACCGACTTTTTTGTATTGCCCGATATAGGTGTAGAAATGCACAAAATAGAAAAAGACACCACTATATCTGAGCAAGAGAGGCAGGAGAAAACCGAGAAACTCATACAAGACTATTCGGCCAAAACAGAACGGATACACACGGTAAATCAGCTATTAAAGGCCTACACCATGTTTGAGAAAGATGTGGAATATATCATTGTAGATGGGAAAGTGAAGATTGTAGATGAAAACACGGGGCGTATCATGGAGGGGCGCAGGTATTCCGATGGTTTGCACCAAGCCATAGAGGCCAAAGAAAATGTGAAAGTGGAAGATGCCACCCAAACCTATGCCACCATCACCCTGCAAAACTATTTCAGGATGTACCACAAACTGGCGGGTATGACGGGTACAGCCAGTACAGAGGCAGGCGAGTTTTGGGAAATTTATAAGCTCGATGTGGTGACCATTCCTACCAACATTCCTACTTCGCGCAAAGACTTGGACGACAAGGTGTACAAAACCATGCGCGAAAAGTTCAATGCCGTGGCCGAAGAAATAAACGAATTGAACAAAGCCGGAAGGCCCGTACTCGTGGGTACTACTTCGGTAGAGATTTCAGAAATATTGAGCCGCATGCTCACCATGCGCAAAATCAAGCACAATGTGCTGAACGCCAAGCAGCACGCCCGCGAAGCCGAAATAGTGGCCGAAGCAGGACAGCCCGGGGCAGTGACCATAGCTACCAACATGGCCGGACGCGGTACAGATATAAAACTCACCCCGGAATCGAAAGCGGCAGGTGGATTGGCCATCATAGGTACAGAAAGGCACGAATCGAGGAGGGTAGACCGCCAGTTGCGTGGTCGTGCTGGCCGCCAAGGCGACCCCGGTTCTTCGCAATTTTACGTGTCGTTGGAAGACAACCTCATGCGCCTCTTTGGCTCTGAACGCATAGCCAAACTCATGGACAGAATGGGATTGGAAGAAGGCGAGGTGATACAACACGGAATGATTACCAGTTCTATTGAGCGTGCGCAGAAAAAAGTGGAAGAAAACAACTTCGGTATGCGTAAGCGCCTACTTGAGTATGACGATGTGATGAACATGCAGCGCAAAGCCATATATTCTAAGCGCAGAAACGCCCTCTTTGGCGACCGCTTGCAAATGGACATTGCCGATATGGTGTATGACTTAAACAACTCTATTGTAGCCAATAACAAAGAAAGTAAAAACTACGAAGGTTTCAAGTTTGGATTCATAAGCACATTTGGATTTACTCCTTCGGTGACAGAAGATGAATTTGCCTCTGCCAAAGAAGAAAATTTGGTGCAAAAGCTATATGAAGAAACCTTCAAACACTACGAAGGCAAGTCGAAACAAGTAGCAGAAAAATCGTTGAGTGTTTTCAATAAGCTATTTGTGACTCAAGGCAGCCAAATAGAAAATGTGATAGTGCCTATCACCGATGGGAAAAAACAAATCCACGTGATCGTACCGCTCAAAAAGGCCCATGAGACCAAAGGAATGGAGCTGCCGAGAGCCATCGAGAAATATACCGTGCTTTCATTTATAGACCAAGAGTGGAAAGAGCACCTCCGCGAGATGGACGACCTCAAACAGTCGGTTCAAAACGCGGTATATGAGCAAAAAGACCCACTTTTGATTTACAAAGGCGAGGCCTACGATCTGTTCAACAAACTAGTGGGGCGCATGAACCAAGACACCATCTCGTTCCTCTTCAAATGCGATATTCTGCAAGAAGACATGAGCCAATACCGTGAGCGACCACAAGCCAAGCAGCCTAGACTTCAAGAGACAAAAGAGGATTCAGAATCGGCACTGAGCTACGGCAACAGCGGCAATGGACGAGCGCAAGAACGCATCCCCCAAGAAAAAGTAGCACCCATTCGATCAGAAAAGGTGTTTGGTCGCAACGACATGGTGAAAGTGCAGTACATGGACGGCACTGTGAAAGAAGATAAATTCAAAAAGCTGGAAGACGACCTCCGCACGGGTAGGTGTGTGGTGGTAGAAGGGTAGAAAAATGTTCCTAATCTATCGAAGATCACGATAAGGTAGCTTTTCAGGATTAGGATCCCTTATTGTCTACAGTTAAGTTTGTGGGTATCATTTTTTGCCGTTATTGGCCTTTCTCTCTTGTCCTTGTTGCGTGTTCTTCACCAACAAGATATATATAGAACTGAATTATTTGCTATATTTAATAGGTCAGAAATAAGCTGCTGGTAGGTCAAAAGAAGACCAAGGGCGGGAAAACGTTACCTGCCATTTTAAAATGACAAGAAAGTAGACAAAATATTACCTGATGACAAAACACAAGTCAACAAAAATTAGTGAAAAATTATTAACGCAGCGTGTTAATAACATCGTAGTTCATTCACTTTTTCGAGACGGCACTTTAACACTAGCTGACTTTGAAGATGAAGAAAAGTTTAATAAGAAATTACTCTCAATTAATGAAAAAGCGGACTATATAATTATTATTGACCACTCTGGTAGTTTAATTTCTACTGCTCGAGAATTTAATAAAACAGGTAAAATTGAAAACGCAAAATTATTTTATGCCACATATTTTGAACACGAACTGAACGGTATAATTAACGAACTGTGTCAGAAAAAATCTATTGACAAAAAAACAATTAATGACATAATTAAATCTGTTAATCTAATCGGAAAATTGACTTGGCTTCCATTGGTTTTAGGTATTCCTCAAGTGACTACTGCTCATAAAAATACTATTCTAAAACTTGCGGATGACAGAAACGCTTATATTCATTATAAACACAATCCATTACCTGACGAATCTGATACGATTGAAGAGCAAAAAGAACGGGAAGAAATTAAGAAAATAGAAAAGACTATCACCTATTTTAAAAAATATGTTAGTCGAATATTGTATAACAAACAAAAGACGCATCTTGATAAAAAACTTAAAAGGCGTAGGAAGTATGAAGAAAACAAAAACGACAAGTAACAGTGCGTTTACTTTTCGCCCTTTTTGGTCTTCTTTTGACCAACAAGCAGCTTATTTATGGCCTATAAATATAGTGAATTATTGGATTTGTCAAGCTTGAATAAGTGCTTACACTCCAATATTTTTGCCGTGAAAAAGTATAGATATTCTTCTATTACTACCGTAAAAAACAAAGCCATGAGATATTTCCCATATTTCTGCACAGCGGTGAACAACATTAAAAGAAATAGAACGTAATTCTTTGGTAACCAGTTAGTTGGTGAAGAACATCAATAAAAGTGAAAATTGTTTGGAAAGTGGCACAGGACGAATCGAGTTTTATAAAGTGGACACTTTACTGTCTTAGGTCGTAGCGGACGCTCACGACCAGTAGTTTCATTTTGCAACCTACGACTAGTGGGGGTAACTCCTAACTGATGCTATCCAATTTTTATAAATGGCACAAGTCACAGACTTGCGCTAGCAGCGGGACACCAACTACTGCAGAGTAACAAACCAAATTATAGATAATATAATCATTGATACTCCACCAATTAGAGCTGACATTCTTCGTACTTCCGAAGCGGCATTACCTGTTTCGCCCCATGTATACCAAACATAAATCGATCCAATTCCAACAAATAAAAGTAATAAGCCAATTAGTACATCATCCATTAATCAGTTTGTATATTGTTTTTATCTATGATTAATTTTTTCTTTTCCGCTCCCATAGCATCTTTTATTCCATTTAAACCGGTACCAATTACAACATTCATTACATCACTATTTTCGCCTTTATCGAATACTCTACCACTAAGATAACCTATCCCCATAAAAACTGCATTTTTTGCAATATCAACTTTATCACCCTCCATGACACTTCCTGCTAAACCTACTATGTCTCCAGTCATTCCAGCTACTTCACCCCCAGCAATTAGACCTATACCAAGTGGTTCAGCACCAACAGCCATTGCAGCAGCACCTGAATAATTTAAACCTTTTCGCCCTTGTTGGTCTTCTTTTGACCAACAAGCAGCTTCGTTCCAGCCTATAAATATAGTAAATTATTGGATTTATCAAGCTTTAATAAGTGCTTCCACTCCAATATTTTTTGCCGTGAAAAAGTATAGATATTCTTCTATTACTACCGTAAAAAACAAAGCCATGAGATATTTCCCATATTTCTGCACAGCGGTGAACAACATTAAAAGAAATAGAACGTAATTCTTTGGTAACCAGTTAGTTGGTGAAGAACATCAATAAAAGTGAAAATTGTTTGGAAAGTGGCACAGGACGAATCGAGTTTTATAAAGTGGACACTTTACTATTTTAGGTCGTAGCGGATGCTAACGACCAGTAGTTTCATTTTGCAACCTACGACTAGTGGAAGTTTAAGTGATCCTTTGGAACACTTAAACTAGTGAGGCCTAACTCGGAAACTGGTCTAAAAAAACTCCAAAAGCAATGATTAATCCCATAATTATTCCAAATATCCCCCCGTATAAACAACTCAATTTTTTATACTCATCATAACTATCATTAGGTTTTGGATAAGAACGCCATAAGATAATTAAAGCAAATCCACCTAAAATAAATACAATTGCCCAAAAAAAATTATTATTATTCAAATCTTGCATAATATTTTTTATTCAATACAATTTTTCTTATCTACTTTCAATTGGGTGCTTTTTCGCCCTTGTGGGTCTTCTTTTGACCAACAAGCAGCTTATTTATGGCCTATAAATATAGTAAATTATTGGATTTGTAAAGCTTTAATAGGTGCTTCCACTCCAATATTTTTTGCCGTGAAAAAGTATAGATATTCTTCTATTACTACCGTAAAAAACAAAGCCATGAGATATTTCCCATATTTCTGCATAGCGGTGAACAATACTAAAAGAAATAGAACGTAATTAATTGGTAATCAGTTTGTTGGTGAAGAACACCAATAAAAGCGAAAACTGTGGAATCAACCTATTTACTTATTGCCAGTGTAGTATATAACTTTTTATCTATATTTTAATGATGTGCATTGGGCAATAATGTCTATTTTTATTTATGTTTTTTCATTTTTTGTAACGTTTCGGCAAAAAAACTTGTCTAACTAAATAAATTATAAACCTTAAAAACATTAAGTAAATGAAAACAATTACCCTACTTGCATCTTTTGTAATTATTTTCGGTGTTACTACTCTCAAGGCCGATCAAGTAGTCAATGTAGCCAGCTTTTCCTATAGCCCATCTTCTTTTTCGGTGGCGGTAGGAGAGAAAATTACTTTTAATATTTCGGAAAATCACAATGTAAAATCTCAAACTGTTCCTATCGGTGCTGCAGACTTTAGAAGTGGAGACCCTAATGCTGTGTCTAGTTGGGAATACACGCCTACCGTAGCGGGTGTATATGAAGTATACTGTGAGCCGCATTCGGGAAGCATGAGAGCCACTTTTACTGTGACAGGAGTGACAGAAAGCTACAGCATCAAAGTAGGAGCATCCACTATCTGTGGCGATGGCATAGGGCAACTGAGCTATACAGTAACCGGTGTTACCCCAACGGACAAAGTATTAAAATTTATTATTTCAAGCCCTAATGTGATAAATGTCACTCCCCAAAACATATTCCCAACGTTGGTAGGCAATAATTTTTTGCGATTCAAATTACCAACTCCTGTAAGAGAATATTTGACTGAGCACACTTTGACATTGTTTTATGGCACGACCTCGACTGGAGAAGGAGCTATAAATGGCGGTGCCACAGTAACTAATAGATTTAATATAGTAGAGAATGTCTCTATTACTCCCAATGCCCAAGGATTTCTATGTTCAGGCACGGGGATAGCATTGACGTCATCAGTAGTCAATACTTCTGGAGCAATCAGCTATCGATGGTTTAAAAACAATATATTGACCACCATAACGGCTTCTGATTTCCAATTTACGAACCCTGAAAATGGCGACCAAATAAAACTGGAAGTACAAACTGCCACTGCAAGTCAATGTAGCCAAGCACCGATAACCATCGTTTCAAATATATATACAGCATCTGTGATTGGCTCTGTACTGCCTACTATTTCAGTGAGCGGAAGCTACGATTACTGTAATTATGTAACTACCATTACTTCTTTGATAAACGGAGGGGGTGTAAATCCCACTATAATATGGAGCATTCCGGAATATAATGTACCAAATGGAAGCAACGCAGTATTCACAGCATCCGGTTTAGCGGAAATAAATGTTGCTGCTACAATGATTTCAACCCTGTCATGCGCAAATCCTAAAACTGTAACCTCATCGGCTATCAACATTTCTTATGTGATATATGATTGTTTTGCAGGAGCTTCTATTACCACATCCGGCAATAACATTACTCTTTATAACTACATTAACCTTGATTTTGCAACACCTTTTAAATTATATAGAAACAATGAGTTGATACAAACATTTACGACTTTATCAGTTCCCATTACTGTATCAGGCGAATACTATATACTTTATTCGACCGTTTGCGAATGCAATCCAGAAACAAATGTAAAATCCAACACCATCAATTTCACCTACACACCTTCGAGCTTCACAAACGGGCTTTTGGACGACAATATTAAGGTCTACCCCAACCCTCTAAAAGATAAACTCATTATCTCTACCCAAAATACAGCCACATCAGGCTGGATACTTAAGTTGGTTGACTTTGAAGGCAAAACACTTTACACCAAAGACTATGAAACCAAAACCTGCAAAAGCGGAAAAGGCAGTGCATGTACCTGTCCGGGCACTGCTGAAATAGATGTAGCTCATTTGCCTTTTGGAAACTACCTTTTACTGATTTCAGACGGGAAAAAGACCATTTTTTCTAAAAAACTGGTGAAATAACATTTTTTGAGCCGATGTTTTAGGCATCGGCTTAAAAACCCACTTGCAATGCGCTAAAACTTAGCTATTTTTGCCTTAATGGCAGTTTCGTTCAATCCCAAAGTAGCTTATCTGGACACACTTTTAGAGGTGAAAAACCTCCAAACCCATTTCACCAACGAAACAGGTTTGGTGAAAGCTGTTGACAATGTGAGTTTTAAGATACGCAAAGGCGAAACCATAGGGATTGTAGGCGAATCGGGCTCGGGAAAATCTGTGACGGCACTTTCTCTGTTGCAACTGCTCAGCAACAACGGCAGAATAGCGGGAGGCGAAATGCTGTTTCAATCGCGCGATTTCGGGCAAATAGACATAGCCAAACTCACCGAAAAGCAAATGCAGCAATTGCGTGGCAACGAGATATCGATGATATTTCAAGAGCCTATGACCTCGCTAAACCCTGTGTACACCTGCGGGGAACAAGTGGTGGAAACCTTGCTGATACACCAAAAAATATCGAAACAAGAGGCGCAAAAACGAGCCATTGAGCTGTTTGAAAAAGTACGATTGCCTCGTCCGGAAGCCATTTTTAAATCGTATCCACACCAAATCTCAGGAGGACAAAAGCAACGGGTGATGATAGCAATGGCTATGATATGCAATCCTAGCATACTCATAGCAGACGAGCCCACCACAGCACTAGATGTGACTGTGCAGGCCACTATCTTGGATTTGATGAAAAAGCTCAAAGAGGAAAACGACACTTCTATCATTTTCATCACCCACGATTTGGGCGTGATAGCCGAGATAGCCGACCGCATCATTGTGATGTATCAAGGAAAAATAGTGGAACAAGGCACTGTTTGGAACATTTTTACCAATCCCAAACACCCATATACGAAAGGCCTTTTGGCTTGCCGTCCACGCCTCGATTATCGTTTGAAAAAGCTCCCTACGGTTTCAGATTTTATGGAAACAGATGCCGATGGGAATCTGATAGAGAAAACCGACTCAAAATTTCAGTCTGTTACCGATGCCATACTTAGAAATATAGTGACCCCCGAAGAGGTAAAGCTCCGCACCAAGCTGCTTCAGACAAAGTTTCCTTTGTTAATCGTAAACAATTTAAAAACGCACTTTCCCATCAATAAAGGGCTTTTTGGCAAACCCACAGAGTTTGTAAAGGCGGTGGACGATGTGAGTTTTGAACTGTACCAAGGCGAAACGTTGGGGCTGGTGGGTGAGTCGGGTTGCGGCAAAACCACCCTGGGCCGCTCTATTTTACGACTAATAGAACCCACGGATGGTACTATATTTTTTAATGGGAAAAAGATAAACACTCTTGCGCCTAAGTATATGCGCGAAATGCGAAAGGATATGCAAATCATATTCCAAGACCCATATTCATCACTCAATCCACGAATTACGATTGGTGAGGCCATTATGGAACCCATGCGAGTGCATGAAATAGGCGATTCTGAGCGGTGGCGTAAAAAGCGTGCAGTTGAATTGTTGGAAACGGTGAGCATGAAACCCATGCATTTCAACCGCTATCCACACGAGTTTTCGGGCGGACAACGCCAGCGCATTTGCATAGCCCGTGCCTTGAGTTTGAATCCAAAATTGTTGATTTGCGATGAATCGGTGTCAGCACTCGATGTCTCTGTGCAGGCCCAAGTGCTCAATTTGCTTAACAATTTGAAATTGCAGTTTGGCTTCACCTATATTTTCATTTCGCACGATTTGTCTGTGGTGAAGTTTATGAGCGAGCGCATCATAGTGATGAACAAAGGCCGCATAGAAGAAATGGGCAATGCAGACGATATTTACGAAAATCCACAATCGCCCTACACGCAACAGTTGATAAGCTCCATCCCTAAAGGTGAGGTTGAAAATCTCAAACTTTTGAGAATAAGAAGAAATCTGGAAAAAGGGCTTTAGCACCTTATATGTATTAAAACGCAACTTCTACCTGAGTGCGAAGCACATCTTCAAGTGTTTCTCTTCTGCGAATGAGGTGCGCTTTGCCTTTGTAAACCAACACCTCGGCAGGCCGTGGGCGAGAATTGTAGTTCGAACTCATGGTCATACCGTAGGCTCCGGCATTCATTATCGCCAAAATATCGCCTTCGCGCACTTCATTGAGCGGTCTGTTCCACGCAAAAGTATCGGTTTCGCAAATGTAGCCCACCACAGAAAAGTCTGTATGCTGTGCCGTGGGGTTCGATACATTGATGATTTCGTGATAAGCGCCATACATCATGGGGCGTATCAAATGGTTGAGCCCTGAATCAACACCTGCAAAGGTGGTGGCAGGTGTTTTCTTCAATACATTTGTTTTCACAAAAAGTATTCCTGAGTCGCTCACCAAATATTTTCCGGGTTCAAACCATATTTCCGGTTCTGAACCATATTCTGAGGCGAATTTTTTTACGGCTTCTTTTATTTTTTCCCCAAGCAAATTGACATCAGTTGTTTTGTCTCCTTTTTTATAAGCCACTTTAAACCCACTTCCAAAGTCGAAAAGTTTGATATTTTTGAATCGTTTGGCAAAATCAAAAAGCATATCGGCAGCTTTAATGAACACTTCCACATCAGAAAAATCTGAACCTGTGTGGATGTGCAAGCCTATCATATCAATATTATATTTTTCTACAACGGCTACTATGGCATCGGCATAGTCTATCGAAATGCCAAATTTAGACTCTTTGTGGCCTGTTTTTATTTTATCGTGTCCGCCAGCCTCAATGTGGGGATTCATCCTGATGCAGCAAGGAACAGAATTGCCATATTTTTTCCCAAATTCTTCGAGAATATATAGATTATCTATGTTGACAAACACGCCTTTGGCCACAGCTTGTGCCAATTCATCTATGTGAATGCTGTTTGGTGTAAAAAGTATTTCTTTTGGCGAAAAACCGGCACGGATAGCCACCTCTATTTCTTCGAGCGAAACAGTGTCTACTTCACAGCCATACAGCTTCATCAATTTCAATATAGAAATATTAGTGAGTGCTTTGCTGGCATATTTTATTCTCAATTTCAATCCTGAAAAAGCCTCTTTTAGCTTATTTACCTGTTTTTCAATCACTTCTGCATCATAAACATAAACAGGAGTACCAAATTCTTGGCAAATTTTTTCTACAGATATGCCCTGAATGGCATACGTGTGTGCTTGAGTCAGTTCCATTGAAAATTTAAAAATTGAGCAACAAAATTATAATAAAAGTGTGAATCTAATTGCGATTGGAGCGATTATACAAAGAAGAAACTAAAGAAATGCATCCTACAACTTAGCAAGTCATAAATCAAAAGTCAACAATCGTAAATCTTATGCTTTGACCCTGATGGTTTTCTTCACAAAATCTATTTTCTTCTGTAAAATGGCATCGTCATTGTCTATAATGGTGATGTGACCCATCTTTCGAGAAGGCTTTGTAAACTTTTTGCCATATAAATGTGGGAAAATTCCATCGGTTTTCATGATTTCTTCCAAACCTTCAAACTTGGCTATGCCATTGTAGCCTTCTTCGCCCAGCAAGTTTACCATGGCGGCCTTGGTGCGGGTAGAGGTAGAGCCTAGCGGCAAGCCCAAAATAGCTCTGAGGTGCTGACCGTATTGTGAAGTAAAGTTGGCCTCAATGGTGTGGTGGCCGCTGTTGTGTGGGCGTGGTGCTATCTCGTTTACCAATACATCGCCCGATTTGGTCACAAACATTTCTACTGCCAATAGCCCCACCATTCCTAGCTTTTCTATCACATTTTTAGCGATTTTCACCGCTTTTTCTTCTATTTCTTTCGATATGAGCGCAGGAGCAAACAGATAGTCTACCAAATTGTAGGTAGGGTTAAAAACCAGCTCCACCACAGGGAATACAGATATTTCACCGTGGGTGCTACGGGCCACTATCACCGAGATTTCTTTGGCAAAATCTATCCTTTTTTCCAATAAACTTGGGGCATCAAATGCTTTGGCAAAGTCTTCTTTCGTATTGAGAGCCACCACCCCACGGCCATCGTAGCCGGCCTTGCCCAGTTTTAGATAAGCAGGCAAAAAAGCAGTGTGTGCATCTAAGTCCGATTTGTGATTAATCAACAAAAAATCGGCTGTAGGTATGCCATTGTCTTTGTAAAACTGCTTTTGAGAGCGTTTGTCTTGTATAAGCCTGATGATTTCAGGTTGAGGGAACACTTTCACGCCTTGTTTCTCAAGGTCAGAAAGGGCATCTACATTGACGTTCTCTATCTCAATGGTGATTAAGTCAAGCCCTTGGCCAAACTGCATCACAGAATTGTAGTCGAGCAGCGAACCGTGCACAAACTTGTGAACAATATTTTTACAAGGTGCATCGGCATCGGGGTCGATGACAGACACATTTATATTTAGGTTTATCGCCTCTTGTATAAGCATTCGTCCAAGCTGCCCACCTCCAAGTATTCCCAGCTTGTAATCTTGATAGAAATTTTTTTGCATTGCTATTCTTCCGTTACTACTACTTTCGATATTTCATCGCCTTGGCGTATTTGGTCTATTACTTCAAGGCCTTCTACCACTTTACCAAAACACGTGTGGTTTCGGTCAAGGTGTTTGGTGTTTTCTCTGCTATGGCAAATAAAGAACTGTGAACCTCCGGTGTTTCGTCCGGCATGGGCCATAGACAGTACGCCACGGTCGTGGTACTGGTTTTCACCTGTAAGCTCACATTTGATGGTGTATCCCGGACCGCCATCGCCACGCTTGTTGGGGCAGCCGCCTTGTATCACAAAGTTGGGTATCACCCTATGGAAATTGAGGCCATCGTAAAAGCCTTTTTTGGCAAGAGAGATAAAATTTTCAACTGCAATTGGAGCATCTTTCTCGTAAAATTCAACCTTCATCACTCCTTTTTTTGTGTGTATTTCTGCTTTTTTCATTCTAATTGATAATGCTATTCCTGTATGTAGACTAAAAAGCCCTTCGGGGTTCGATTCCAAAGGGCCTGCAAAAGTACTAAAATTTTTCTTCAAATCTGCAAGAAATATTTGCAATTTACAAAAACATCATTTTGGGTGAGATAATGTAGCCAAAATACATTAGGCTGAAAGAAGAAAAATTATTTTAGTTGCTCTTGAATCAATATACATTGGAGACGGCAAGCTATATTTTTATCAATCAATAAGCCCTTTATCACAAAACTTTATTTTGTTTATGAGTTTTATAAATCAATTATTAAAAATATTATTCCGATAAATGTTGTTTTATAAAACAATATTCTCATTTTTTGCAAAAAATAGAAAATACTCAAAAAATGAAGCATGTTTTAGCATATAGTTTAGTTTCTTTAATGTCTTTTTCACAAGTTTTTGGTCAAAAACAGGTGGACGACAGGCAACAGCTTTGGCTCGGATATTTTAACCAAACAAGGGTATCGAAAAATTTTGGCTGGTGGTTCGATGCGCATGTGCGAAACATGGACTATACCCACCTTCACCAAACCATCCTCAGGCCCGGGTTTACTTGGTTTTTAAATGACAATTTTCGTTTTACAGCGGGATATGCATACATATACAATAATGCTCCCGAAGGCCGAAAAACCGACTGGCAAGAACACCGACCTTGGCAACAATTGTGGTGGCGAACCAAGTACAATGGTTTTTCTACTACGCAATGGCTCAGGCTGGAAGAAAGGTATGTGGAAAAGGTGGTGAATGATTCCTTGACAAACGATTATGTGTTTTCAAACAGAATACGATACAATATTTTTCTTCAGCTGCCACTAAAAGGAAAAGAACTAAAGGCAAAAGTCCCTTATTTTGTGGTACAAGATGAGGTGTTTATCAATGCAGGGAAAAACATCGTTTACAATGTTTTTGACCAAAACCGTTTTTTTGTGGGGCTTGGCTACTATTTCACCGACCATTTGCATGTACAACTCGGTTACATGAATTTATTTCAACAAAGAGCCAGCGGTGATGAATTTTACAACAACCACTGCTTTAGGCTCTTTTTATTCCATTCGCTTGATTTCAGAAAAACAGAAAATCATTAATTGGTTATTCAAACCGTAATAAATGAAATAGATTTCTTGACTATTTGATAACCATTACAGGATTTGGATTACAAATCATTTTCATACTCCTTGTCAAAAAGAAAATGTTGGCAAGGAGTTTTTTGTTTGATACCGCAATTCCTATTCTTTTCACAAATGCTTTTTGTATTGCTTTTAAAATAAAATATGATTGTGTTTATTTGTTTCTTTAAGTGAAAAAACACTTTTAACTATGAGATACACACTACTTTTATCTGTTTTTATATCAATGCTTTATGTGCAACTTAAAGCACAAAATACCTACCAAAATCCCATCATTTCGGGCTTTGCACCCGACCCTAGCATTTGCAGGGTAGAAAACGACTATTATTTGGTCAACAGCTCTTTTTCCTATTTTCCCGGAGTGCCTGTTTACCAAAGCAAAGATTTGGTGAATTGGACGCACTTGGGCTATTGCTTAAACAGAAACAGCCAATTGCCACTCGAAAGAGCCGGAATTTCGTCTGGAATATGGGCACCAACCATTCGCTACTACAAAGGCACATTTTTTATGATTACTACCAATCAAGCCAATAGGAAAAATTTTATTGTGACAGCCCAAAACCCGGCCGGACCTTGGTCTGAGCCTATATGGTTGGAAATTAAAGGCTATGACCCCGATTTGTATTTCGAGCCGGGCAAATGCTACCTTACCTACACTTCGGGCGAAGGCGAAAATGGCATTATGCAATGCGAAATCAATCCATTTACGGGAAGATACGTGACCCAACCCAAAGTGATTTGGAAAGGCACGGGCGAGTTTGGCACAGAAGGCCCGCACATCTATAAGGTTGGCGATTTTTATTTCTTGATGGTGGCCGAGGGCGGCACAGGGCTTATGCACTCTGTGTCAATAGCTCGCAGCAAAAATGTAGACGGGCCTTGGGAGGAATGCCCATCAAACCCTATTCTCACCAACAGAAACAAACGATGGATGCGCATACAGGCCTGTGGCCATGCCGACATGGTGCAAACGCCTGACAACAAATGGTTTATGGTACATTTGGGAATTCGCAATTGGGGCAGTTTTGAAGAGCAGCACAGTGTGCTGGGCAGGGAAACGCACCTTTTGCCGATGGAGTGGAGCAAAGATGGCTGGCCTGTGGTCAATGGCAGTGGTTCATCAGAAAGTACAATAAAATCTTCTGTGGCACAACAGCCCGATACAGCAGCATTTGTAGAAACTTTCAATGGCAAATTGGCTCTGGCTTGGAATTTCATTCGCAATGCAGACAGTACGTTGATGGATTTGAAGACCAAGAAAGGTAGTCTTTTGCTGCAAGGGGCAGCCACGAGCCTAGACAGCATCGGCAAAATAGCTTTTGTAGGTTTCAGACAAAGGCATCATGGGGTGAAATGGAAAGTAGATATGAACTTCACCGCCACCAAGCCCGGTGAAGAAGCTGGAATCACGATTTTTATGGACAGACGCTACCACTATGATTTTTTCATTACCAAAAGAAATGAAAAGCCAAGCCTAGTAGCTCGCAGGGTGATAGATGATATTGTCTATGAACAAGCAATAGTGGCAATAGAATCGCCCGACCAAACGCTTGAGGTGGAAGCCAATCCTTGGGCTTGCGATTTTTATGTACTGGATAAACAGGGCATGAGAAAACAAGTGGCTCACATGCAAACCCAGTTTATATCCATCAAAGTAGCCGGAGGGTTTACTGGCATGTATTTTGGGCTATATGCCACAGGCAACGGCAGCAAATGCACAAACAAAGCCGAATTCAAAGAGTCGTGGTACAAAGAGGTGAAAAAATGGTAATGGGGAGGACTTTAGTAGATTAGAGTACCTATTAATTGTCTTTTAGGTCGTTTTCTTCGTTCTTTTTTGTGACTTTGTTTCTCAAAATCTCATAATAGAAGCCTATCACTAAGAAATCTCGCCCTGTTTCGTCATTTATTTTGTAATCGAACTGATGCAAATAACCCATTTGAATGGTCGAAACTTTTGATAGCTTGTAGTTCAACACTGCTTGAATTCTGTTGCGTTCAAAATAGGGTTCATTGTCGGTAAAAAACAGCTCATTACTCAGGCTTACTTGAAACGGTTTGTACCCATATGTTTCTTTCCCAAAAGGATAACTCACGCCCACTCTGTAGCGATACCTATTTCTATAGCCGTTGCTTGTCCATCGCATTTCTACCCTATACCGATGTTCGATTTTGAGCCTATTTATGTCTTGAAACAAAATAATTTGTGGCCAAAGTCTCAGTTCATCGTTATTTTTGGGCAGCACAAAGTCTCCGCCTTCCCTGTATGTTTGATAGCTGCCGACAGCTAAAGTAGCTTTTACCGATTTGTGAACTTTATAATTAACGCCTCCCTTGTATTCGTAGTAGTGGAATTGGTTATAAAACCTTAGAGAGCGAATTTGACCTTCGCCAAAGAAACTAAGGTTTTCGGTATGGTCATACTTGATGTTTAGAACATTCCATGAGCCCAAATCAGCCGATTGGGCACAAGCATTGATGGAAAACAATAACATTGCGAGTATTGAACCAGTACTTTTCAAATCAATAGTTTTTTGATTTTTTGGGTGCGGAGTAAAAAAGCCACATTAATGGGCCAACGCAAAATTTGGCCACAAGAAACCATAATAATTAAATTTTTCAAACTCCGCTATCAAAGATACAATCGAACTGTTTCTCTCAAAAATCTGACACCATCTTCATGGCTTGGCTTTCAGTCACCACAAAGGCGGTGCTTTTACAGGCAGCTTTATTGTGGGATTTTTTCTACTACTATTTCATTTCCTGCTTTGTCATAGTACGTACAGGTCATTTTGTCCATACAGATTTCCCATTTTCCAATTCCTGTTTCTGCACACATTTTAATAAAAGTTGGGTAATCTGTTTTCCCTTGTTGATGGGCCAATAATTCCGCTTTAAATTCTTCTGTTTTTGGCGTATCAGCAATTTCTAATGATGGATACTTTGCCGGCACTGTTGCCGTATAATTGCTTCCACCGTGATAGTCAATATGTCCGTCTATCACATACGTTTCGTAATGGGTAACGCCTAACGACTTAATTTCTTTAATGTATGAAGGAAAATCTGCACCTGATTTTACTTTGCTGTGGGCCGCTTTGATTTGTTCTATTGTAAACATTGCCTCTTGATTTTTAATTGTTAAACGATTTTTTTGAGTTGCATTCAACTATAATGCTCAAACCTGCGAAAATGGTCGTTGCTGTACGGTTACGATACAAAGGTGCCATATTCATCACCCCCGTGATTGTAAAAAATCGTTTTTCTACAAGAAGCGTTTGAAATTTTCGGGAGTGTCGCCAGTGAATTGTTTAAAGTCTTTTATGAAGTGGGCTTGGTCATAGAAATTGTTCTCGTAACAAATTTCTGTCAGTGTTTTTGTTTCGCTCATGTGGTCAAGTACCGCATTGAAACGAACAATGGAAGCAAACTTTTTTGCAGTTGTCCCTACCACTTTTCTAAATCTTTTTTCAAAAGGACTTTGGCTGATAAATAACTTTTCGTTTAGTTCTTTTATTCTGATAGTCCCTTTGGATTGGTAGATAAGTTTTACAGCTTCAATGATGAGTTTATCCGTTTGAATGTCTTTGAGCTGAGTGAGCAAAAAATGCTCAACGATTTTTACTCGTTGATGGTCAGTAGAAGCGGTTGCCAATTTTTCTTCCACTTCATTTACGCTACTTTTTTCAAAAATGTCGTCAAGTGAAAGGCTTAAATTAAAAAGTTTGTTTGCAGGATTTGAAGAAAAGTGTGTGAAGCCTATTTCGGTAAAATAAACCAAAACAGTTCCGATGTAAGCCGAATTTTTGAAAACTTTGTATCTATCAGAAATGCCTGTTATTCCGGCCGATGCCAGTTTGTTTTCTATACTGTTATTTACTGTAGTAAGTTGTCCCTTATACTGAAAGCCAATAACAAGTCCGGAAGACGGAAAAACTTTGTATGCGCTTTCCAAGGCATTCTCCGACACCACATAGTATTTAATGTAGTCCTTTAATTTGTCTGTCGGAAAATGCTTATCAAATTTCATTTTTGTCTGTCAGTGTTGAGTGGTCTGTAAAATTGACTTAACATTTTCGGGTTTTGGAGCATCTTGATGCATCGGGGTTTCCTGCGATGTAAATTCGAGTTCGCAGAACCCGAATAGCAAGTGTACATAATGCTGGTACAAGTTTCGCTCCCAAGATACACCTATTTTCCACTTATTAAACCCGAAGATTGGGTACAAAAACAAATTCTAGCACAGTCAAAAGACAAAAAACATATGTATGATTTTGAAATTGTAGAATTCCAGAGAAGAATGTGATAAAATATCCCCCTCTTTTTTGATCATCTAGATTTATACAAGCCTAAAAATCGTTATTTAAAAAGTTCGAAAATAGCTTTTAATTTGAAGAAATCCAGTCTGAGAACTCTTGTAGACTTACTCCAATTGTACGCAAATTGCTTTTAATAATATGAATAGGTACTGGATCTATGTGGCTTTGTAAAATAACAGGTCTTAATAACTCTTTTTTTGAATAGACTTCATGTCCACCCGTAGTTCTTATGTGTTTTAATCCTTTGTATTTCAAAAAACGTTTGAAACTGGCAAGTGAAACATTTTTTATCATTGATTTACACCAACTCAGGAATTTCTACAGGCACATTAATTTTTTTATACTCTTTATTATTAAGCACATGAGCAAAATCTTCATTATCTACCATAAGTTTGGTAAAATCTGGAGGAGACATGTCTTTAAGCTTATTCTTCTTCAATTTCCATCCATGACTAATAAGGTCTTTAACCAAGGTTTTTTTATTTAGAGCGTAATTAAAATACTCTTGAATGGTAGTCTTGAAAGAATCAAGTGCTTCGTTTTCATTCGATCCATACCCATTTAGGTCTAATGCAGGACAGAAAATAATTGTAGTGTTCTCTTCACTAAAAATCAGCACAGATAGACCAAACTTTATTTTTGCCCCTGTTCCATGATTAAAGTCTCCTTTTAGTTCAATTTCCATATACAATTGCAATATTATTATTATATACGTATAACACAAATTTTAAGCTTCATGAAACTCTAAATAGTTTCAAAGTGACATTCAGTCTATTTCTATTAAATAAAATATTTCGAGATAATTTTTGTCTTTTACTTTAGAATATTAATCCCCATTTTTATTCTCCTTCCACCAGTTTATCAATCCGTTGGTAGAACTGTCGTGGCTTGAAACCTTGTTTGCATCTTCGAGTTCGGGTAAAATGGCTTTGGCCAATTGTTTGCCAAGTTCCACGCCCCACTGGTCGTAAGGGTTTACTTCCCAAATCATGCCTTGTACAAATATTTTGTGCTCGTACATGGCCAAAAGGCTGCCTAACACCTTGGGAGTCAGCTTTTTGAACATGATAGAGTTGGTAGGTCTGTTGCCTTTGAAAACTTTGTGTGGCAATAGGGCTTCTAGTTCTGCACCTGTCACACCAGCTTTTTCAAGTTCGGCTTTGGCTTCTTCGGTGGTTTTGCCCTTCATCAAGGCTTCTGTTTGGGCAAAGAAGTTGGAAAGCAGCATTTTATGATGTTCTCCAATCGGATTTTGGCTTTGTGCCGGAATAAAGAAATCGCAAGGAATAAGTTTTGTGCCTTGGTGAATGAGTTGGTAGAACGCATGTTGTCCGTTGGTGCCCGGTTCACCCCAAATGATTGGGCCGGTTTCATAATCTACCTCTTTTCCATCGCGAGCTACAAACTTGCCGTTGCTTTCCATATCGCCTTGTTGGAAATAAGCCGCAAAACGGTGCATGTATTGGTCGTAAGGCAGCAAAGCATGGCTGTGGGCATTGAAGAAATTATTGTACCAAACACCCAAGAGAGCCAAAATTACAGGCAAGTTTTTGTCCCAATCGGCTGTGGCGAAATGGTTGTCCATGTCGTGGGCACCTTGCAGCAGTTCTTCAAAATTTTCAAAACCCAAATATAAGGCAATGGATAAGCCGATGGCACTCCAAAGCGAGTAACGACCGCCTACCCAGTCCCAAAACTCAAACATATTGGCTGTATCTATTCCAAATGCGGAAACGGCTTTCGCATTGGTGCTTAGTGCCACAAAATGCTTGGCTACCGCTTTTTCGTCTTTGGCCGATTTCAAAAACCAAGCTTTGGCACTCTCGGCATTGGCTAAGGTTTCTTGGGTGGTAAATGTTTTGGATGCAATGATAAAAAGTGTGGTTTCAGGATTTACTTTTTTCAGTGTTTCTGCTATGTGTGTGCCATCTACATTGCTCACAAAATGAACCGAAATACCCGATTTGGCATACGGTTTCAGTGCTTCGGTAACCATCACGGGGCCCAAATCCGAACCGCCAATACCGATATTCACAATATCTGTAATCGTTTTTCCTGAATAGCCTTTCCATTCTCCAGCGTGTACTTTGCTGCAAAAGGCTTTCATTTGTGCCAATACCTTATTGATATCCGGCATCACATCTTTGCCTTCAAACAATATGGGTGTATTGCTTCTGTTTCTCAAAGCCGTGTGGAGAACGGCACGCTTTTCAGTGAAATTTATTTTTTCTCCCGTAAACATTTTGCCTGCCCAGTCGCCTACTTTTTGTTCTTTCGCCAAGTCAATAAGCAGCTTGAGTGTTTCAGAAGTGATTCTGTTTTTAGAAAAATCGAGCAAAATATCGTTGAATTGTACCGAAAAGGTAGCAAATCGCTTGGGGTCTTGTGCAAAGAGGTCTTTCATTTGCACATCTTTCATTTTGGTGTAGTGGCTTTGCAGGGCTTTGTAAGCAGTGGTAGCGGTTAGGTTTGGCATTTTGGAAATGTTGAATGTTAAATGTTAGTTATTGAGAACCAATCTTGATTTATAATTCGGCTATTTTAATTTTCATAGTTTGTAACAATTTTTCAAAAGAATCGAGGAAAACCGGTAAATCGTTTACAACGGTGCGAGAATACGTGCCATCGTATGTGTGAATAGTGATATTTCGATCTTCTATCATATCCATCCATAGTTGCTCATTTTCTATCCATCCCATTTTTATCGCATATTTAAATACATCTCTTGGAGAGTCGCATCTATCTAATCCTTTTTGCAAAATGAGTTCTCTAAGCAATTTCCAGCCTGTTTCATAGGCTAAATTAAATCTGGTTATAAGTCCGTCTTGCTCAAGTTCATTTAAATTTTCTTGCTTTACAGCCCTTAGATTAATGACTGCTTTTTCAAAATCACTCAATTTTTTGGTTATGTTTTTCTTCATATCGCCTCAATGTTTGTTAAAGCCACCTCTTTGAAGTAATCTTCTACATTTTGAAAGTCTACAAAATCAAAAAAATAGAGCGTGGGCAAGTCTTCCAAATCCAATCGAATTTTAGCGCGAATCGATTTGGCTAATTTAAAGCCTGTATCAATACCCACATCAATATCAGCCTTAATCAACTCCGGCTGATTAGCTTGCGAGCCAAAAATAAACAATTTATACCCACCTTGTGGCAAATTCTTAGCCACAACTTCACGAATCATTTTTTTTATTTGCTCCTTGCGGTTCATATTTATTTTTCGTCATAATGTCCTTTGAAAGAAAAAACTTCAATTTCATTTTCATGAACTTTGTAAACTATTCTATCTTTTTGATTAATTCGCCTTGACCACATTCCTGAAAGATTCCCTCTCAATGCTTCAGGCTTACCTTCTCCTTCAAAAGGTGAGCGTGTTATTTGGTCCAATAGTTTAGTGATTTTTAAAAAAGTCTTTCTATCAAATAATGCCCATTCATTATAATGTTCAAGTGATTGGTCTCTAAAAGTAACCTTCATTTTGAAATTGCTAACAACTTATTATTGTATTCTTTAAGCTCTTCAGGAGTAAAAGAAACCGACTTCATTGGTTTTCCAGCATTGTAATCTTCAATGGTTTTCATCAGTCGTTTGTCTTTCATCAACAACTCTGTGGTATCTATATTGTCAAAATCAATTTTTTCTTTTTTGGGTTTTGATTTAGATTTTGAGAAAGGCTCTACAGCTTTCACAAAAGCCATATCTTTTAGCAATTCTATAAAAAGTTTCGCTTTGGGGCTATTATCGAGGGTAATGGTATAGGTGCTCATATTGCATCATCTTAGATATATACAAAAATAAATAATTTGCGCGGTTCGTCAGGCAAAAAAATGCCCAACATCACAAATCATATTTTTGTGTATTAGCTCTTTATTGATATTACAATCATTTCAATCATATATAGCTCTTCTTTAACTGGCTATATAATCGGTGTTTGAATGGCATATATGTTCTCTCTAGAGTCAAAACATCCCCCAAAATTAACACTTTTTAACATTCGATTCATTGAATATCCCACTTTAGTATTTTAGTTTAGGGTAAAATTGGCAATATTTGTGAGCGGTGTGTGCCGTGTATTTTTCAGAAATCTATTGCTTTGAATTCACCTGTCATTCTTATATTATCTATTTTATCGGGAGCAGCTTATGCTTTTTTGTTGTATACCAAAAAGTCTAACTGGAGCCAGCAAACAAATATTTTTATTGCGTTATTCAGGGTGGTGGCGGTGGCCATATTGGTGTATTTGCTTCTGAGCCCTTATGTAAAGTTTCGAGAAACGGTAAAGGAACGGCCTTTGATGGTTCTGGCGGTAGACAATTCTGCCTCTGTTTCTAAAGCCATCGGCAAACAAACCGATGCCTTAAAATCACTTTTTGAATCTATTGAAGATGAATTTTCGTCAGATTTTGAGATAAAAAAATACGATATATCGGGCAATGCCGATGATGAAGAAAAGTGGCCGGTGTTCAAAGAAAAAACTTCGCCTTTGGCCGATATTTTTTCAAAAATTGACAACGATTTGGAAAATACACCCCTCAAAGCCGTAGTATTTTTAAGCGATGGCATATATAATAAAGGTGTGTCTCCGCTTTACAGAAATTATTCTTATCCCATTTACGCTATCGGAATTGGCGATACCACAGTTCCCAAAGACAATGCCATCAAAAACTGCCTTTTTAATAATATAGTAGGTAAAAACAATAAATTTCCCATCTCGGTAGAGGTGAAAAGTGTGGGTTTCAAAGGTCAAAAGTCTGAGCTTTCTCTTTGGGACGGCAGCAAGAAATTGGCATCAAAAGAAATAAGTTTCAGCAGCGAAAACGCCACAGAAGTAGCTAATTTTCAGCAATCGGAAAACGAGGCAGGTATGAAACATTACCAATTGCGGCTCGAAGTATTGAATGGGGAATTTTCAGTAAAGAACAATGTAAAAGACATTTATTTTGAAGTGATTGAAGCCAAGCAGAAAATTGCCATTGTGGCTGCTGCTCCCCACCCCGACATCAAAGCCATAGCCGCTACACTCAAGAAAAATGAAAACTCGGAGGTGCTGCTGTTCATTCCCGGTATCAAAGAATTTGTAGACGACAAATACGATTTGGTAATTTTTTACCAAGTACCCTCTCAATTCGGCATTGCCAACGATATTCAGTCTATCGTTTTGAAAAAAAGCATTCCTTCGCTTTATATTTTGGGCAATACCAGTTCTATCAACGAAGTAAACGTGGCCTTGCCCGATTTCACCCTTTTGGTACAAAACGGGCAAACCGATAAAGTGACCGGTGAGATAAATCCGGACTATTCCAAACTCAATTGGGATGGCGAGATGAGTGCATTTTTACAAAAATCGCCACCTGTTTCTGTACCATTTGGCGAATACAATCTTGGCGCAGGTTGGGAAACAATGATGTATCAAAAAGTAGGTACGGTGCTCACATCCAAGCCATTGGTAGCCACCTACAGCAACGCAGGAAAGAGCATAGGAGTGATATTTGGCGAAGGACTTTGGCAATGGAAGCTCAACGAGTTTTCTTCTCAGCAGCAAAATACAAGCTTTGATAAGCTCATTAACAGACTTGCCACACTACTCGCTCAAAAAGCCGACAAAAGAAAATTTAGATTTTACACAGCTGAAAAAGAATTTGACACCGACAGTCCCGTGATTTTCAACACAGAAGTGTACAACGATATTTATGAAAGTATCTATGACAAAGAAGTAGACATCACCCTCAAACACGAATCGGGTAAAACGTATACATATTCATATACCAATGCGGAAAATTCATCGAAATTCAGTGTAAATAATTTGCCCAAAGGCATTTATAAATATGTGGCAAGCACAGAAATATCGGGCAAAAAGGAAACAGCAACGGGAGAGTTTACCATCAATTCGCTTGACTTGGAAGACCAAAATACGGTGGCAGATTTCGAGCTTTTAAGAAACTTGTCGGCAAATTCGGGTGGTGTTTTTTATGTTTTTAACGATGCAAAAAATAAAATTTTGAGCGAATTGAAAAAAATACCTGTAGAAGAAAAAGTATATCGCACAGAACAAATCATGGAGATTATCAACTTGAAGTTGTTGTTTGTCATTATCTTGGCTTTATTGACTTTTGAGTGGGCTGCCCGCAAATACTTGGGGGCTGTGTAAGCTCAAAATTGAGAATCATTTTTTCGAAAAAAATGTTCTAATATTTGGTTGAATAAATTTTACCGATTAATATTGCAGCCCGATTGAAAAAACGACACTCTTCCTTAGCTCAGTCGGTTAGAGCACTTGACTGTTAATCAGGGGGTCCTTGGTTCGAGCCCAAGAGGGAGAGCACACTGAAAACCACATACTTCTGCTGTATGTGGTTTTTTTGTTTGTTGTTTTTGGCGATTCAAGGGCAGTGAAATTATCCACAAATTCTCAATAGAGATTTTGGAGATTATATACATCATTACTATAATAAGTTTATATTTGCCACTTGATGTTTTGAGCATCGTAAAGATGTGTCAGGCACAATATTTTGACAGCTACGGCATAATTCAATCCTCCATTGCACAGGTATGGCGCTCGACCCGAAGGTATTCAACGAAGTAAAAAAGATTCTTACTGCTTATCTGGAAAAGAAAGAACTGCGCAAAACGCCCGAACGCTTTGCTATATTGGAAGAAATATACTCCAGAAACGACCACTTCGATGTAGAGCAGCTCTATGTGAGTATGAAAAATAAAAACTACCGTGTGAGCCGAGCCACGGTGTATAATACCCTTGAAATATTTTTGGATTGCAATTTGGTAGTGAAGCATCAGTTTGGCAAAAACCAAGCCCAATACGAAAAGTCGTATGGATTTAAGCAACACGACCATATAATATGTGTAGATTGCCACCAAGTGAAGGAGTTTTGCGACCCCAGGCTGCAAAACACACAGTCAATGGTAGAGGAAATTTTTAATACAAAAGTTTTGCATCATTCTTTAATATTGTATGGCAATTGCCAAATAGCCGATTGTCCTAGCAAGCCTAAAAAATAATTTTTCACTTATTACAAGATTTATAGCTGTGAAATACACCATAAAAGAAGAAGAAGGCATCATTATCATCACTTTTCAAGGCGATTTGATAGGTGCTACCGATAGTTTGGAACTGATGGACTTGGTAAACGACAAAATCAACCAAGGCTTTTTCAAATCGGTTATAGATATGAAAGACGTACGCTACATGAATAGCAGCGGGATAGGCATTCTTATTACTTTGTATACAAAATTTAAAAACCGCAATGGAAATGCCGTAGTGGCCAATGCATCGGAACAAACGGTGAAGTTGCTCACCATCACCAAGCTCGATTCTGTGATAAAAATTCACCCGAGTTTGGACGAGGCCAAGAAATCGGTATAATTTTCAGTGCTTCTGCTCCCCATGAGAAGCGATAATAATTTGGTTAATAGGGGAAGGGCTTGTGTTGCCCATATTCATTTTAAATATTATTAATAAAAAATACAGACAGATAACAATGGCGGTAGATATACTATTGGGTTTGCAGTGGGGCGATGAAGGGAAAGGAAAAATTGTGGACGTAATTGCGCCCAAATACGATGTGGTGGCAAGGTTTCAAGGTGGTCCAAATGCCGGACACACCCTTGAGTTCAATGGCATAAAGCATGTGTTGCACCAAATTCCTTCAGGCATTTTTCATGCAGATATTAAAAACATCATTGGCAATGGCGTGGTTTTGGATGCCATCATTTTCAGAAAAGAAATCAAGAAACTGGATAAATTCAACATAGACTTTGCCAAAAACCTATTCATAGCCAAAAAAGCCCAACTCATAATCCCTACGCACAGGCTGTTGGATTTGGCATCTGAAAAAAACAAAGGTGCCGGCAAAATTGGCTCAACCCTCAAAGGCATCAGCCCCGCGTATCAAGACAAAATAGGCCGCCAAGGTCTGCGTGTGGGCGATATATTGGACAAAAATTTCCGCGAAAAATACGATTCTTTACTTGCCAAGCACAAGGCCATGCTTGAGTTTTACGGTTTCGATTGGCAAAACGACATAAAAACCATCGTAGACTATAAAGACTACGATTTTGACTTCAAGAAAGTAGAAGACGATTTCTTTTCTGCCATCGAGTTTCTGAAAACTTTCAATCTGGTAGATGCCGAGTATTTGATCAACGAAGAAATTAAAAAAGGCAAATCGGTATTAGCAGAGGGCGCACAAGGCGCATTGCTCGACATAGATTTCGGTTCTTATCCTTTCGTGACTTCGTCAAACACCACGGCTTCGGGCGCGTGTTCGGGCATGGGAGTGGCACCAAGCAAGGTGAAAGAAGTGTATGGAATCTTCAAGGCATACTGCACCAGAGTGGGCAGCGGACCTTTTCCCACGGAACTAGAAGATGCCGATGGACAAAAAATACGTGAAATAGGTCGTGAATTTGGCTCTACTACAGGCCGCCCAAGGCGCTGCGGTTGGCTGGATTTACCTATTTTGAAATATTCTGCCATGCTCAATGGCGTCACCCAGCTTTTGATGATGAAAGCCGATGTACTCAACGAGTTTGACGAAATCAAGGTTTGCACACACTATAAACTAGAAAGTGGATTCACTACCGACAGAGTGCCTTACGACATAGTGACACACAAAATAGAGCCTGTGTACAAAACTTTCAAGGGCTGGAAATGCGATTTGGGACAGTTTACCAACTTTGACGACCTGCCTGCCGAGATGAAAAACTATCTCAAATTCATAGAAATGGAGCTTCGCCTGCCGGTATCGGTGGTGTCGATAGGCCCCGACCGCACCCAAACATTGATGAAAGAAGATTTACTGGCAGTTTAGAAAAAGTGGGAGAAAATCATTTAACATATTTCAAGGTAGAGAATTTCAAACGCTTCGAGAGCTTTGAGTTAAATGATATTGGCCAATTCAACCTGATAGTGGGCGACAACAATGTGGGGAAGACGAGCGTGCTGGAGGCGTTGGGATTTGATACTAATGTGTATAAAATGCTGGAGAAACTACAGCTGTTTTTGTTTGTGAGAGGTATAAAATTCATTCCTGACTTCAAAAAAAAGACAAAAAATCTTCTTGAGCATTATCTTAATGATTCTAAGAAAAAAGAGATAAAATTTAGTTTTCAGATACAAAAACACACAAATGAGAATGTGTTGCTATCTAAATGTATTGAGCGAAATAATTTAACAGATGTAGAAAGAGATTTTTTAGAAAAGAACTCTTTTGAGTCTAAGGTGAATGATTATTCACCTTACCAGTTATTAAATGTACAGTATTACAATAATGCTTTAACATCAGTAGCGAATTCATACAATTACATTGATTTGAATGTGGTAAACTATTCGCATTCTTATTTTTTCTTTAATCAGCCTATTGAGCTAGTCAATAATTTAGATTTATTTTCCTCTTATTTTACGGATTTAGAACAAAGAAAAAAGCTCATTGAACAGCTTAAATTCTTTGCTCCCAATATAGAACATATTGAACGCAATGAGATTGATGGCATTCAGCTCATTCAAGTTAATGAAAAAAATAGCACTGAATTTAAGCCTTTGGCCTACTATGGTGATGGAATAAATAAGCTGTTTACCATTTTGATGCTTATAAGAAAAAATAATGGTGAGCGCCTTATGATTGACGAAATAGACGCTGGCATTCATTATTCTCGGTTCAAGGATTTTTGGAGGACCATCTTCAAATCGGCCATAGCTAACGATGTGCAGATTTTTGCCACCACACATAATATTGAGTGTCTAAAATATTTTAAAGAGGTGTTGGAAGAGGAAGAAAAAGATGAGAATGGCTTTAGTATGAAGGATTCTCAAAGAGAAGCGAGATGTTTTTCGTTGGTTCAACAGCCTGATAACTCAGTAAAAGCTTTTACCAAGAATTTTGAACAGTTTCAATGGGCAATTGATAGTGAAAATGAGATAAGGGATTAAGCATGGCGAGTGAATTAAAAATTAACATATTTGTAGAAGGAATTGATGATAAAAAATTCATCTCAGACTTCATTTCTTATCATTTCAATGTTAGTGTAGAAAAAAATATATTTCATTTAGAAGGGAAAGATAAAATAAATACAAAAATAGAGCTATTTAACTCCAGTTCTGCTTCTATAATCCAACAAAAAACAGCCACAAACAAGAAAAATATTTTAGTTTTTGATGCAGATGGAGAGTATAATAATGGTGGGTTTAAAAAAAGATTGTTTGAACTAAATGAAATTAAGGTGAAGTATGGAATAAATTTTGATACGTTCTTATTTCCAAACAATAAAGAAGATGGAGAGCTGGAAGATTTGTTAGAAAGGATTTTTACAGATGACGTTCAACCAATTTTAAACTGTTTTAAAAATTATACAGATTGCATCACCAAAATTGACCCAAAATATTCCAAACCAAATAAAAAAGGCAAGATATTTGCTGTTGCAGAATCTATCGTGGGCGCAGATAATGCAAAAGGTAGCGCAAGGGATTATCTAAATTCAGAACTTTGGAACCTAGAGGATGATGCTGTAAAACCTTTGAAAGATTTTCTTTCTACTTATTTTGAATCTAAACCAACAACGACATAAACCCCATGTTGAACCACCATTCAACATCTAAAATCTAAAATTCATCATTTCAACACGATTATGCTTGACTTTGAAAAACCCATATTTGAGCTGGAAGATAAGCTGAAAGAATTGCAACAAACGGCCATCGAGAACAATGTAGACGTGACCGATGCCATGAAGCAGCTGGAGGAGAAAATCAAAAAGCTGAAAAAAGACACTTACACAAACCTCACCCGTTGGCAACGGGTGCAGCTCTCTCGCCACCCCGATAGACCCTACACGCTTGATTATATCCACGAAATAGCCGAAGAATTCATCGAACTTCATGGCGACCGTTTGGTGAAAGACGACCCTGCCATGGTAGGCGGTTGGGCACAAATAGGCAAACATTCGGTGATGGTGATAGGCCAGCAAAAGGGCCGCAACACCAAGCAACGACAGTACAGGAACTTCGGTATGGCCAACCCTGACGGTTACAGAAAGGCTTTGCGACTGATGAAAATGGCCGAAAAATTCAACAAGCCCATTGTTACATTGATAGATACTCCCGGTGCTTTTCCCGGTTTGGAGGCCGAGGAGCGTGGACAAGGCGAAGCCATCGCGCACAATCTGCGTGAAATGTTCATGTTGAAAGTACCTGTAGTTTGTATCGTGATAGGCGAGGGCGCTTCCGGTGGTGCTTTGGGCATAGCCATAGGCGACCGTGTGTTGATGCTGGAAAACACTTGGTATTCGGTAATCTCGCCCGAATCGTGTTCTTCTATACTTTGGCGCAGCTGGGATTTTAAAGAGCAGGCTGCCGAGGCACTCAAACTCACCGCTCAAGACATGCAAAAGTTTGGACTGGTGGACGGAATCATCAAAGAGCCGCTGGGAGGGGCACATGTAGACCCTGTGGGCATGGCTGCCAAATTAAAAAAGGTGATTATCGAAAATCTTGAAGAACTCTTGGCTGTAGCTCCGGAGGCGCGCATTGAAAAGAGAATAGAAAAATTCTGCGCGATGGGTGTTTACAAAGAGTAAAATTTTGATTTTATAACAGAAAAAGGCCCGAAAGGGCCTTTTTTATGCCGTAAAAACTATTAGAATTTTATGCCTAAGTCAATAGCAATCAAACTATGTCTTAATGCAAAGCTGCTATTTTTGATAAAGTCATCTTTGCGAGCATTGATGTCAAAGAGCCCGTGCATGTAGCTTATCCCCACCAAAAGTTTGGTATCACCGGTCAATTCATACTCTACTCCCGTAGAGAAGATAAAATCCATTGCAAGCAGGGTCATATCTTTGCTGTATCTTTTCACCTCTGAGCCGGGCGTTTCTTGGTAGGTGCGTTTCCCGTCTACCGATGCAGAAGTTCTTATATTCCCTGCGAAACCGAGCGTGCAATATACTTTTATGCCATCTGTTACCTCATTGCTGATGAGTTTCAGTGCCACAGGAATTTGGATATAGCTCACGGAATAGTCTCTTTTTTGGGTTGTGTTTGCAAACGATACCGCATATCCGGCTGAATGTATCAAATAATTTACCCCAAAATGTATGGCATAATTATCTTTCAAATAGTAGTCGGCAAATACACCAAATCCGCCACGAAGTTTTACGCCATTGCCTTCGAAAGTGTATTTTACTCCACTCCCATCTGTGTAATTATCGGGTTCTACACGACTCCATGCTAAGGCAGGAAATGCTCTTAAACCAAATTTAAGCTCATTTTCTTGCGAATAGGCGTTCAAAAAACATATTAATGCAATACAAACAGACGTTATGTGTTTCTTCATCACTAAATATTATAATTTTGCCTTTCAAAAATAGCATATTATTAAATGTATAGAATAATTTCCGCCACCATATTGTTGTCAGTTTTTTTATTGTCGTGTAGCGATAAGAAAAATAACACCGAAACAGCCCCACCTAAAAACATTGAAAAAACAGAGCAAAGTGCCAAAAAGCCTTTAGGAATAGAGATTTATCGATTGGAACAAGACATATTCAATGCCAAAAGCAAACTTGAAATAAAAAAGATATTAGATAAACATCTATACTTTTCTGAGAAATTTCTCAAGCGTTCGCAGTATCCTCACGACAGCATTTTGGTAAACGCGTTTTATGAGTTGGCCGTGAATCCATCGATGGACAGCATATTTCAAATTACACAAGATGTGTTTGGCGATTTGTACGATTTAGGGAGCCAATTGGAAGCTGCTTTTGAAGAAATAAAGAAAGTAGACCCCAAATTTCGTGCGCCTAAAGTGTATACAGTGATGACAGGAATGGGCAACGA
>ERZ1066116.166-NODE-166-length-33149-cov-39.288270_pt1 | contig 33149 bp, 20 predicted proteins | sample MGYA00382763_ERZ1066116 | MGnify/ENA primary metagenome ERZ1066116 (study PRJEB33369, sample SAMEA5778346) | biofilm metagenome | biome: Industrial cooling water; feature: Water cooling tower basin; material: Biofilm | place: United Arab Emirates | collected...
AAACTCTCTACCTTCTATTCTAAATTCTTCTCCTAAGAGTGATTAAAGAGGGTTATCTTGATTGGCAATAGCCTGTGAAGCCGCTGCATAACCTTCGCTAGCTGAGAGTGATAAATTAACGACGAGAGATTCTTTGCACTGTGAGGACTGCCCCCATGCGCCCCCAGCTTCAATTTGCTAACCTGGCCACGATCTCGCTGCTATTGACTGGCGGTACTTTCTGTTTGCCAAGTGCTAGTCTGCCTGTTCTGGCGCAATCAATCAATAACCGCAACGCTGAGGGCGATCGCCTTCTGCAAGTTGCGAAACAGCACTTCCGACAGGCGGAGTTTAAGCAGGCGATCGCGCTTTATCAAAAAATCCTGGCAACTCCTGGCATTGACATTGGCACTAGAGCAGAAGCACTGACTCGATTGGGCGACATTGATTTATGGATTAATCAAACTTCACAGGCTGAAGCGAAGTTGCAGCAGGTGCTGAAGCTAACTCGTGATGGCAAATATCGCAAGGGAGAAACTGAGGTTTTAGTACTACTGGCTGGGGTTGCTCGAAATCGCCAGGACTATCCGAAAGCATCGGAACTGGCAAGCCATGCACTGATGATTGCTCAACAGGCAGGTGATCTCAAGGGAGAAGCTTGGGCACATGGGAACATGGGAACTATTTTTTATTCGCAGGCACAGTATCCCAAGGCATTAGAAGCCTTTCAAACAGCATTGAAAATCGCTCAAGCAACTGATGATAAAGATGAGATGGCGCTCCTCTATAGTTGGTTAGCAATCACTTACCGAGAGTTGAAGGATGTCAAGCAGGCGGAGGCGGTGATTCAGCAGCAGCAAGCGTTGAGCCGCGAGATCGGCTATCGAGCGGCTGAGCATAACGGATTGTGGACAGTGGCATCGCTTCAGCAGCAGCAACAGCAGACGGAACAGATGTTGCAGACTTATCAGAAACAGTTGGAAATCGCTCAATCAGCAGATAATCCTTGGTTTCAGCAATCGGCCTTGCAGGAAATTGGCTGGTTCTATGTCAACCAGAAGCAAACCCCGAAAGCATTAGAGTCTTACCAAAAAGCATTGACCCTGGCTAAAACAATTGATGATGCCGCTATTGCTGATGTGCAAAACCGTATTGGAGTAGCTTACCATTGGGCTGAACAGTATCCCAAAGCGATGGAATTCTATCAACAAGCTTTAGCAACCTATCGAACAGTGAAGGATGCTCAAACAGTCATGGCCCAAGTTTGGCTTAATATTGGTGATGTTCACTGGCAACTGAAGGAGTATTCAAAATCAATAGAAGCGTATCAGCGGGCCTTAGGAAAATATCAGCAACTTAAAAATGAAACTCGTGTTGGCGATACTGAAAATCGCATTGGCAATACATTCTATCGAATGGAGCAGTATACTAAAGCATCAGAAGCTTATCAGCGATCGCTAGTCGCTTATCAGAAAACAAATAATCAGACAGAAATCGCAAAAGTCACTGGTAATATTGCTGGAGCCTACAAGGCTCAAAAAGCTTTTTCTAAGGCAATTGAATTTTACCAACAACAATTGCAGATTGAGCAGGCTATAAAATCTGGTAGCAGAATTAATCAAGCCTATATCTTAAGAACCATTGCCAGGGTCTATCATCAACTAAAGCAGCCTGAGTCTGCAATCCAGGTTTATCTACAAGCGCTAGAGATCTTCAATACTGAGAAGGTTCAGCTTCAGGAAAAACAGCATCAATATGCCGATGCTCTGATCCTTTGGGAACTTGGCAATCGCTACTTCGATCAAGGTCAGTATGAACAGGCTCTCAAGGTTTATCAAAAGTCATTGATTGCTTATAAAGGGAGTACCAACAATGAAGCTGATGTCCTAAGAGATATGGGCAACACTTATTACGAAATGAAGCAAAACTCTCAAGCGTTGGAATTGTACGGGCGATCGCTAACTGCTTACCAAACAGCTAATAACTCCATTCAGCAAGCCTACGTATTCAGGGCAATCGCCAGAACTCATCATCAGCTTAAAGATGCCAACTCAGCAATTAAATTTTATTTGCAAGCCCTAGCAATTTTTAGGAAAGAATTGCCCAAATTCAAAGAAAAACGCCATCAATACGCCGATGCTCTTACCCTCTGGGAACTTGGCAACCGCTACTTTGATCAAGATCAGTATGAGCAGGCTCTTAAGGTCTATCAAGAGTCACTAATTGCTTACAAAGGGAGCGTCAAAGATGAAGCATGGGTATTGCTGAGTATGTCTAATACCTACAAACAGCTTGATCAACTGGAGAAAGCTAGCAAAGCTTACCAGCAAGCGTTAGAGAACGCTCAAGTCTCGGTTCAAGCGGAAACAGCGGTTTTTGAAGATAGTGACCGCCAGAGGGATTCTAACCAAATCGTACCACATCAAAATCGGCTTGAGGCAGCCTTGAATATTGTAGGAGAATGGCAAATTTCCCAAGGGACAGAAACTTCAGGTCAGCCCCATACAGGTATTTTAACCATTGCTCAACTCAAACATACCTATAGTCTACTGTGGCAACGTTCCACTGGCACAGCGGCTGGAATTGGGATTTTAGAGGACGGAAGACTGTTTATCGGCTGGGGAGAAGGTGAAGCCGCAGAATATGGGGTGGTGGCTTACAAAATTAACCCAGATGGCTCTTTGTTTGGTCGCTGGGCCAACAATAGTGGACTTGTGGGCACAGAACGCTGGACGGGGGGAAAGCCGGGTCAAATTGAAGGAGCGTATCAAGTCGAGGGCAGTAATTTTAATGGTACTTCTTATCAAGGCAAGGTTTCAGTTCATAAAACTGAAGATGTATACCAAATTAAATGGGATAGGGGGATTGAGTATCGCGGTGTAGGCTTTCGATCAGGAGATTATCTGGTGGTCGGTTGGGGACATTCTGGTAATCCAGGTGCTGCCTTGTATGAATTCAAAGGAAATCAAGCATCCGGAACGTTAGCCCTATTTCAGCAACCAAGACTCACAACTGAAACAATCAGTACGAATCAAACCGCCTCGAAGCAAAATCAACTGGCTGAGGTAATTCGGCTGGAGAATGAGGCAGGCAATCTTTTCGCGGCTGGTCAAGCCCAAGCAGCAATTGACAAGCTTCAGCAGGCACTCGCTACTGCTAGAAAAATGCCCAATCGCCAGCGAGAGGCGAAACTGCTCCAAGATATTGGAGTAACCTACATGCAAGTAGAGAGATACCCGCAAGCCTTAGATTTTTACCAACAGGCTTTAGTAATTCGGCAGCAACTTGACGATCGCAAAGCTGAAACAGTCATTCTCAACGGCATTGGTGTTGTTTATTTTAGGCAAGGCATCTATGCTAAGGCGCTAACCAGTTACCAGCAGTCCTTAAAGCTTGCACAAGCCTTAAACCAACCTGCTGATGTAGCTTTGGCGTTGGTTAACATTGCTTCTACCTACACAAAGTTAGGCAAATATGAAGATGCTTTAAACCAATATCAGCAAGCTCTAGAAATTTACCAACAAGCTGGCGATAGTGCTTTTCAGGGGCGAGTACTGGATAAAATAGGACTGAATTATGCTGAACAAGGTCGCTATGAAGAATCCTTAAAAGCCTATGAGCAGGCGCTGCTCAGCTTTAAGAAAGGGGGGATTAGTGGGGCTATCGAGGGTAGTACCCTAAGAAATATTGGTTCTTTGTATGCAAGCAAAGGAGAGTACTCGAAGGCATTATCGTATTACAACAGTTCACTTGTTGCACACCGGGCTACCTTTAATCGAAATCGTGCCGAGCAAGGGGCAACAATTAGCAGTCAAGGCTTAATCGCTAGTTATCTAGGGCAGCACTCAAACGCTTTAGAGGCTTATAAAAATGCGCTAGCAATTTATCGTGAGTTTGGCTACAGAGCTTCTGAAGGAGAAATTCTGAGCATTATGGCTGATGCCTATGCCGCTCAAAAGGATTTTCCCAAGGCGATTGAACTGTATCAACAAGCCCTAGTAATTCACGATGAGGTGGGTAATCTCCCTGGCAAAATTACAACTTTGAGCGGCTTGGGTGCGGTTTATAGTGTGACTAAACACCCCAAAGCACTTGAAACTCATCAGCAAGCCTTCCAGATTGCTCAACAAGTCGGTAGTTTACCGCGCACGAGTAAAGTGCTAAATGCCCTCGGTTTAACCCAACTCCAACTAGATAAGGACTCTGAAGCTCAAACTAGCTTACAACAGTCTGTTGTACTTGCTAGAGCAGTTGGTGATCGCCCGACTGAAGCCTACGCGCTTGCTAATCTCGGTACACTGCTCACAAAAAAACAGCAACCGGAACTCGCGATTGTGTTCTACAAACAATCTGTCAACCTTTATGAAGGCATTCGGACTGGTATTCGTTCTTTATCTAAAGAGCAGCAAGATTCTTATACTCAAACGATCGCAGGAACTTATCGCTCTCTTGCTGATTTATTGATTACTCAAGGGAGGATTAATGAAGCGCAGCAAGTTTTAGAACGATTAAAGATTCAAGAATTAAACGACTTTACAAAGGGTACTCGCTCTGCTGCGATAATTCCCGATGTGAGTTTAAACACGATCGAGAAACAATTGATCGTTAAACATACTAGCCTGATTAACTTTGGCAGTAAGTTTTATGCTTGTGAAGAAATTAACTGTCCTCAACTTAATGACTTAAAGACTCAATATCAGCGCCTTAACAAGGAATTTGGCACTTTTGTTGAGGAAATCAAAAAGAAACTCCGTAATAATCGTCTCACCATTGTGAATGATGCAACTAATGATTTTCAAAGTAGTGCGATGGGAGTTGTTGAGAAAAACCCCAATTCTATCCTGATTTATCCTCTTGTCCTTTCCGACAAGACCCGTATACTTTGGGCTAGCAAAGGCGGTGTATTTAGTAAAGCCGCAGTTTGCCCATTAGGCGAAAGCCAACTATACGCCAAAGTTGCCCAATTTCGCACCTTCCTAACCCAAAGGAGTAACGAAACCCAACTCAAAGTCGTGGGGAAAGACCTTTACGACTGTTTGATTAAACCGCTCAAATCAGAACTGGATGCCACAAAAGGAACGCCCAATGAAGTTCGCCATTTGATTTTTGTTCCCGATCGCGCCATCAATTACATTCCGATCTCAGCCTTGTTCGATGGTGAACAGTATGTCATTCAACGCTATGCTGTTTCTACCATCCTGGCTGCCAGCAAAACCGATACTCGAGATACATTGCAACCCCAACAGGCTTCCATATTAGGGCTGGGGCTTTCAGAAGCTCGTGGCACGTTCAGCGCATTGCCAAATGTGGAGACTGAACTGGCAATGATTTTGAAAACCAAAGCTAATGAGCCGGGAATTTTTCCTGGATTGAAATTCCTTAACCAGATGTTTAACCGTGATGCCCTAGAAAATAATCTCAAGGGACACCGAATCTTGCACATTGCAACGCATGGTGAATTTAAAGCCACTAATCCTCGTGACTCCTACTTTTTATTAGGCACAGGTACTCCGTACTCTATTCCAGATATTCAAACTTTACGTCAATTGCAGAATGTTCATCTAGTGGTTCTTTCTGCTTGTGAGACTGCATTAGGCGGTGCAGATAGCTTAGGACTGGAAATGGCTGGTATGAGTTCGTTTTTCATGGGTAATAGCACTGATAAAGCTAAAGCAGTACTGGCATCTTTATGGAAAGTGAATGATGCCAGTACCAGTTTGTTGATGCAGCAGTTTTACCAGAACCTCGCCACCGGCAAGATGACCAAAGCCGCTGCCCTGCGACAGGCTCAACTGAGTTTGATGCAAGGCAAAGTAACGGCCAAAAATGCCACTGCGCGAACGGATATTCCAGTGGGACTAGAATCTGGGACGCGATCGCCCAGTGCCCAAACTGATTTCTCCCACCCCTACTACTGGGCACCGTTCATCTTGATTGGTAATAGTTTGTAAAACTGCACAACCTCTAGCGATCAGGAGGGATATGGTGATTGATGACCGAAACTTCAACCACTGACCCCAGCTCAGTGTTTTGCACCGCCACCATTAGAAATGAGGATATTGCTCCTATGCCCCCGCTCAATCGTCGTCACTTCTTGCAGTTTGCTGGCTCTACCCTGGCTGCCATTGGGTTAAGTCAGCTTGATGTGTTGCAGCGTGGTATTCATGACAGTGCGACTCAGTACGGGCGGGTACTAGCGCAGGGCAAACCAGGTCGCAAATTGGCGCTCTTGGTTGGAGCAAATACGTATGCTGGGCAAATTCCAAATTTACGGGGTTGTCTCACGGATGTAGACTTACAGCGAGAGTTGCTGATTCATCGCTATGGGTTTAATCCGAGTGACATCCTAATTGTGAGTGATAGTGAATCCAATCAACCGAATCGCGATAATATCCTGAAAGCCTTTGAAACACACCTCATCAATCAGGCTAAACCAGATGATATTGTGGTTTTTCACTTTTCTGGACATGGCTCCTTAGTCCGTGATCCAAACCCACTTAAAGAACTGATTGTGAATCAAAATGGCGACTTGAAAGCAGTTCCAAATACCAGCAAGTTAAGTGGAACAATTGTGCCCATCGATCGCACTACGGGTAATCCTGATCAAGTCCAGGATATTATGGGCAAAAGTTTGTTTTTACTGACTCAAGCGCTCAAAACCGATAAAGTCACGCTTATTTTAGATAGTTGCCATTCCGGCGGTGGCACCCGGGGCAATGTGCTGTTTCGCTCCGTGAGTTCGCGCTTGGATGGTATTGAGCCAGCGGCACCCAGTCCAGCGGAGCTAGAGTTTCAAGCGCGGTGGATGAAAGAATTGAGATTAACCGAAGCGGCGTTGCAAGAACTCCGGAATCAAGGGGTGGCGAAAGGGGTGGCGATCGGCTCGGCCCAATATGACCAGTTAGCTGCCGATGCGCCCTTTGACAGTGGCACCTTTTATGCGGGAGCGTTTTCGTACTTGCTGACGCGGTATCTCTGGCAACAGGCTGTCGATGAATCCATTGGTACAGTCTTTGTGAATCTGAGACGGAGTACACGGGATGTCGCTAACCGTTCTAGTGTGGCGCAAGAACCGCTGCTGGCCGCCAATCCTGAGAGCAACCGCCAAAAGCCCACTTACTTTGTGCCACCAGCCACGCCGTTTGCGGAAGCGGTGGTGCGATCGCTCACCAATGGCCAAATTGAGTTTTGGTTGGGCGGCATTTCGTCCTTGAGTTTGCAAGCGAATAAAAATGGCTCGTTGTTTAGTGCCATTGATGCATCCGGCAAAGAAGTCGCACAGATTGAGCAAACCAGCCGCCGGGGGCTAACTGCAACTGGCAAACTAAAGACGGGTGATTTAGCAACCATCAAGCCGGGCACGTTGTTGCGGGAGCGGGTGCGTGGCTTACCGAGCAACTTGAAATTACAAGTAGGCTTAGATGAGTCACTGGGGGCTGACTTAGCGACTATCAAAGCGGCTCTGCAAGGTTTGGATCGCGTGGAAGTAGTTGGCCCGGAACAAGCGATGGCGTATCGACTAGGGCGGATGACCCCGGCCTACCAAACGCAAGCTCAGCAGCGGAATCTGGGGACGGTGCCCCCGGTGAATAGCATTGGTTTGTTTACGGGCGATTTGCGCCCGCTGGCTCCCACCTTTGACCAGCCGGGTGAAACGGGGGCGGATGCGATCGCCCGCTTAGCGCCTCGACTCAAGGCTTTTTTGGCGGCGGAGGTACTGAAGGCGATCGGCGGTGTGGATGTGGTGAAAGGGGGGCAATCTCAGGGCTTTAGGGTGACGGTCAAAGCAACCGGGAAGGCGGGGCGAGAAGTGGCGGCCAATCGCTTTACTCCCGGTACGCAGGTGCAAGTTCAAATTCAGAATACCAGCGATCGCGATCGCTATGTGGCGGTGCTGTCGATCGGGGATGCGGGCAAAATGCGGGTGTTGTTTCCCTATTTGGATGCGCCGGAAGATCGGGCGCGGGTGGCGGCGAAACAATCCCTTACCTTGCCCGAAGCTGGGGTCATCTTTCCGTTGGGGGCACCGGGTTTATTAGAAATTATGGTGTTGACCAGTGCGGAACCGGTGCGGGATGCCCTGAAAGCGTTGAAAGAAATTGGCGCACGGGGGGGCGTATCTTCTAGTCGAGGCTTCTCCCGCGATCCGTTGGGGGGCGATGATGCGGTGGATGCGGTGAGTGCATTGCTGGGGAATATCGACCAAAATACGCGATCGGATATTGGGGTGACGACAGAAGTGCAAGCGGTGGATGCCAATCGTTATGCGGTGATTTCTACCACAATTGAGGTGGTACCAGGCTAAGGGCCATTGGCTATTAGCTATTAGCTGTAACAATTTGGCCCAGTCGATTCAAAGGTTTCTGTGATGCCAACGCTTGTAATCGTCGGTTTTATCTTGGCTAGGTCTTTTCAGTGTAGCAAAGCGATTTTATCTGGAGATCGCGTCGATCAAGTGCGGCCAATCTGGCTAAAGAAGCGATTCACACGACATTCAAAACCTGGCAAAATCGGTGAAGTAATTGTGTCTTGAGCATTATAAGTAGCAACTCGCTTGAGGACGGCATTTTCGCGGCGATACACTTCAACCTGCTGTAACTCGCGGTTGACGATCCAATATTCCTCAACTCCCTGAGAGGAATAGAGTTTGAGTTTCGCTTCGCGTTCGGCTTTGCCGTACCGAAGGTTCTCGCGGCGTTCATTGCTCACCCCCGGAGACAGCACTTCTACAATGAGTTCGGGTGCGCCTGTGAAGTGCCCTGCTTCATCAGTGAAACGCTCCATCCGCTCAACACTGATCCAAATCGCATCGGGGATGACATTATCGGCATCGCTGAAGATGATGCCAGGAGTGGGTAATGCTTCTCCCAATTGCGTCTCGTTTGACCAATTTTGTAATTCAGCACAGAGGTTGAGAATCACAGATTGATGCCTAAAGTGAGGGGCGCGAGTCACAAATAGTTCTCCATCAATGATTTCGTAACGCTTCCATTCGTCGGCGGCCAGCAAATCGAGATCGGCAGTCGTCCAGCGCACTTTTTCAGAAGAGGTTTGGCTCATGGTGTGTCTCCACAACCTTGCATTGTTTCTATTCTCGCTTGTTTTAGCATCAGGAGGCACCCTTTAGCGATCGCAACTCTCACTCTCTACTCAGGCTTGGGCAACGCGACTGCGAGAAATGGCGGGTGTGCTGGTTTGAACTCACTGCATAACCTCCAGCAGCGGAGAGTGATAGATTAACAACGAGTCTACTCTGCCTGGAGGATTTTTGGATGCATCCCACGCTAAAGCTGATTGGTTGGACAATTGCGCCGCTGGTTCTCTCTTTGCCGATCTCAATTCTAATGAGTGAGCAAAATGGATGGGTGATTGCTCAAGAATCAGTCAGTGAGAAAAAGGCGGAGGGCGATCTCAAAGCAAAAGCGGATCAACTGTTTAATCTTGGAATCCAGCAAGCTCAAGGGAGAGAGGTCTCACTTATAGGTCAGTTGTATGGAGCTATTGAATACTGGGAACAAGCTCTAGCTATCTATAGAGAAATTCAAGACCGAAGAGATGAAGTTAAGACGTTAATGCGTATAGGCTCCGCACACTACCAATCAGCTGAGTATATGAGGGTAATGAAAACAGGAGACGAAGAGTATAAATTATCAGAATACAATGAAGCGCTCACAGCTTATCAACAAGCAGCAGATGTTTTTCAAGAAATTCAAGATCAATCCGGTAAAGCAGTTGCACTAACAGTTTTAGGTGATGTATATTCGCGACTGTCCGATTATGTGAAAGCATCTGAAGCTTATCGTCAAGCATCTAATATTTTTCATCGACTTCAAGATCGTGACAGTGAAGCGGTTTGCTTAAATAATCTAGGATTTTCATATTATTCATTATCTCAGCACACCAGAAGCATTGAGGTTTATCAAAAAGCGTTGCCTCTCTTTCAACAAGCCAAAAATAATGCTGGTATAGCTCGAACGTTGAATAACTTGGGCAAATCATACAGTGCGTTAAAAGAACGTACTCAGGCAATTAGTTTCTACGAACGAGCTTTGCCTATCTTCCGAGAACTTCAAGATAAAGGCAGCGAAGCTTTATTATTAAAGGATCTAGGATATGAATATTTTTCGCTAGACCAATATCTTTCAGCAATCAAGTTCTATGAACAGGCATTACCTATTTATCAAAAAGTTAAGTTATCGAACTTTATTATCTATCAGGAAATTAAGGCGGATGAGGCAAACGTACTCGTGGATCTAGGAACAACCTATAATGAGATATCGCAGTACGCAAAGTCACTTGAGCTCTACCAGCAAGCGCTACCAATCTATCAACAAGTAGGTGATCTTAAAGGTGTGGCTAACGTGTTAATAAATCTAGGAAATACATACAACAATATGTCTCAATATACTAAAGCGAGTGAGTTATATCAGCAAGCATTACAAATTTGTCAACAGATCAAGGATAAACATGGACAAGCGAGTTCACTATCAGGGCTAGGGGAATCATATCGTTTGCTGTCTCAGTATAGCAAATCCCTCAAATTCAATCAGCAAGCCTTGGTAACTTATCAGCAGATTCAAGATCTGGAAGGGGAAGCAATATCATTCTTAAATTTAGGTAATACATATAAGTCATTGGCACAATATGATAAAGCAATTCTTCACTATCAAAAAGCGTTATCTTATTCTCGAAAAGCCAAGAGTTACAAAGGAGAGGCTAAAGCATTATTTAATTTAGGTAATGTTCATCTTTCTTTGTCCATTTTCTTAAATCCAATGAAAACAATTGAGTATTATCAACAGGCATTGTCTATTTTTCGGCGAATTAAAAACTTAAATGAGGAATCCAACGTATTGATGAGCATAGGCAATGTTTACTTAGCGAAATCACAATATAATCAAGCAATTTTATATTATCAGCAGGCGCTACCTATATTTCAAAAAGTTCAAGACAAAAGAGGTGAAGTAATCATACTAACAAACATAGGTAGTGCTTACAAACTCATTTCTCAACATGGTAAGGCAATTGAATATTATCAACGGGCATTATTAATTCTACAAAGTGTTAGAGATTATCGAACCAAAGGTAAAATCCTTGAAAATCTTGGTTCTACTTTATTGGAGAAAAATAATGTAGTAGAGGCAGAGAAAATATTACTAGAATCTGTAGATATATCAGAATCCTTACGTCTGGAGCTAGATGACGACCAACGTCGTTCTCTCTTTGAAGTCCAAACAGGAACCTATAATTTTCTTCAGAAAGCTCAAATCGCACTTCGGAAAATTGAGGCAGCTCTCGAAACATCAGATCGCGGTCGTGCCAGAGCTTTTATCGAACTGCTTGCCGCACGATTTGCAGGCGAAACTCTGGAAAACGCGATTGCCAAGCAAAAGGTTGAGAAACTGTCGATCACTCAGATTAAGCAAGTTTCTAAAGCTCAAGCGGCGACTTTAGTACAGTACTCAATTGTTTCAGACAAAGACCTGTATGTCTATGTGGTTCAGCCCAACGGTGGCATTCAGTTCCGCCAAGTCAATCTCACCACTCTAGGAAAATCTCTGGCTGATTTTGTCAACACTAGTCGCGATGGATTGGGTGTTCGAGGACGCACTGGACGAGCAGATATTTTGGTTGCTCTTTCACCTGAAAAACAACGGGAACTGCAAGAGCAACGTGATCTCTCTTTGCATCAACTGCATCAATTGCTGATTGAACCGATCGCCGATTTGCTGCCCAAGAATGAAAACGATCACGTCATCTTCATGCCCCAGGGTGAACTGTTCCTCATTCCCTTCCCCGCCTTGCTTAATGCCCAAAACCAACCCCTGATTACGCAACACACCATTCTCACCGCTCCATCCATCCAAACCCTCGACTTGACCCACAAAACTGCTCAGAAACGCCTCCAAGGTAGCCGTCCTGCGCTCGTTGTCGGCAATCCCACTATGCCTGCCGTTTCCACCATCATTGGTAATCCACCCACAAAACTAACCCAACTGCCTGGTTCAGAACGCGAAGCCACCACGATCGCCCAACAACTCAATACCCAAGCGATTACAGGCGCAAATGCGAGAAAAGATGTGGTGATGCAAAAAATGCAGAATGCAGGCATAATTCACCTTGCTACTCACGGATTGCTGGACAGCTTCAAAGGTGACACTCCCGGCGCGATCGCCCTCGCTCCCAACGGCAATGGCGATCGTAATGATGGCTTGCTGACCTCTGGGGAAATCTTTGACCTCAAACTGAATGCGGATCTCGTTGTTCTCAGCGCCTGCGATACCGGACGGGGAGATATTACGGGTGATGGCGTGATTGGTTTATCGCGATCGCTGTTTGTGGCGGGAGTGCCCAGTGTGATCGTCTCCCTCTGGAAAGTCCCGGATGATTCTACCGCCTTGCTCATGACCGAATTCTACAAAAATTGGCAAGACCGTAAACTCGACAAAGCCCAAGCCCTACGTCAGGCCATGCTTACCACCATGAAAACGAACCCAAATCCTCGCGACTGGGCAGCGTTTACCTTGATTGGAGAAGCCGAATGATTTTACGGGATGTAGTTGCTGATAACTGAAATCGGTTATATTCGGAGTCTTTTTATGTTACCAAGTCGTTTGTTTTCAACTGTTCTGCTTGCGAGTAGTTTCTTTTTAGGAGGATCGCTCACTCCCACCCTTGCTTCCGAAATTGAAGTGAGTGCTCAGCCAACCGTGTTCTATACCTACAACGGCCAAAAGATTCCATTAGCTGTCCGTGGCGATGCGATCGCGGTTGCTTTCAAACCTGTCGGTGGGACACGGGGCCTGGGCCAGCCCTTGTATCTGCAATTGCAACAAGCCCTGCAATCCGGTACACGCGGCCTAGAATCTGGGGTGGCTGTAAAACCGCTCGGAGAAAGCTACGCGATCGTCACCCTGCCAGCCACACGAGGACTCACCCAATCCATCGCGCAACGGGCACAACAACAATCTTTTGTGCAGGAAACTCTACCCGTCTTAACGCGCAGCGATCGCCAAGAAACAATCATTTTACCCAATGAGATTGTCCTCAGTTTTCAACCGGGCTTATCTGAATCCCAGAAGCAAGCTATCCTGAAATCCAATAATTTGGACGTAATTCGTCCCTTCCGCTTCAGTCGCGATCGAGTTTTGGTCAAGTCTACTGTTGTTACTGGGGTTGCAGTTCTCACGGTTGCGAATCAACTGAATCAAATCCAAGGAGTGCGATCGGCATCCCCCAACTTTGTTCAATCCGTGTCTGATCGCCAACTTAAACAAGTCTTAGCCGCATCCAAACAATCCTCCGAGCTACAAACCTTTGGCTGGCTGGAGCAACTCCAGAGCAATAGTCGAGCGATCGCGCCAGAAAGCGTATTTCTCGGTTTGCAATGGCATCTGGATAGCATTCCGCTCAAGCAGTGTTTACAAGTTAAAATTCCCCTTGATCGTTGCTTGAAAGCCGGTAAAACCAAAACTGGTTCCTTCCCTCGCACCGATTTGCACATCAAAGAAGCCTGGGCCCAAAGCAATGGCGGCAAAGGCGTTGTCGTAGCGGTACTGGATAGTGTGATTCAGTGGGATCATCCCAACCTAAAATCGAGTCTTTACACGGTAACAGCAGCTAACAAGTGTTCCGGTGAAACCCACGGCTGGGATTTTACGGCTGCTGTTTCAACCCGCACGACGGATCCCTGCAACATTGGGGATGCCGATACCCGCATCAGTGCCACCGAACTGGAGATCGTCACGCCCCATTTCCAGAAAACCTTCCAACTGTCCGATGCCGACTTGATCCAAACTTATCCCACGCTGGCAGAAGAATTTTTGCGGCAGACTCCATCGCTATCTAAGGTCAAACTGGCCGCTATAATTCGACAGTATCTGCGGAGTGAGGTTGCCGCTGAATTTCATGGCACCTGGGTCAGCAGTGTTGTGGCCGCGCAACCGCAGGCCGGGAAAGGGGTGGTGGGTGTGGCCCCGAATGCGAAGATTCTCCCCGTGCGAGTTTTTGGCTTAAACGGGCAGTTCATCCCGGCCAACTTTTTAGATGCCCTGGCCTACGCCGCCGAGCGCGGCGCTGACGTTATTAACCTCAGTTTAGGCGGTTCCTTACCCAGTGAACCTCAAGAGGAACTGATTGCTGACCTCTTGCAGCAATATCCCAATCTGGTCATTGTGGCATCATCGGGCAATGAAAATCAGTTGGAAGTGGCGTTTCCCGCTCGTTATGCTGGTGTTGTGGCCGTGGGCGCGACAAACTTAGCAGGTCAGCGAGCCTCCTACAGCAACTTTGGCACAGGGTTAACGCTGGTTGCCCCCGGTGGTGATCTGTCAACAGATTGGGCGGGCGGCATTTTAACCGCAGGGGGGACGGGGTTACCAGAATTTTGGCAGGGTCTCTCCACGCCGACCCGTCCGTGGAGTCCGGTGTTAGACCCAAAGGGCGAATACTGGTGGGTGGAAGGCACATCGTTTTCGGCTCCCGCGATCGCCGGTGTTGTCGCTTTAATGAAAGGTGAAGATCCCCAACGGCAACTTAATCGCGATCGCCTTGTTGCGCTGCTCAAAGCCAGTGCTAGTTATGATGCACTCAACCTCGCCTCCGAAGAAACTGACTTGTATAGCCAACAATTGCAAAAGGGCGAAATTGCCGCTTCAACTTCACCACAGCAATACTTCTTTGGCAGTGGTTTAGTCAATGCCGATATCGCCATTCAGACCGTGAAGCGATTGTTAACAGAATAAGGGGCATGGTTAGCTAAGGCGGGCAGTCGTCCACCCGACTTAGTCAACCGCCCCTCAATTTCAAGCGTTTGAGACTGTCGTCGGTAACCTCCAACCCATCTTTGCTCAAGTCCCCACCTTCCTGGAACAAGTCCCCATGAGTGCTGACGCGCGGGAGGAAGATGTCTTGCTCTCCGGGTTCGATCGCGTGCTAGAGCATCGGTACAGAATTGGAGCAAGCTGATACAGCAGGGGCAGCTAAATCAGCAGAAGATCAGACTGAGCGCTACTTCAGGGAAATTTGAGTATGCAACCCCCGCTTTGGCCACCTCCCGTTGAACTGACTTCTAGAGCGTCGGTACAGTATTCAGGCAACAGCCGTTTGAGCACTTTCATAGAGACGAGCGAGGATGTGGAGATTGTGAACGACTGCCATGCGTCGCAAATCAAATAAATTCTTACGCAACGTCAGATACCGTGCTCGTTCTCCTTGCCAATGAGCAATATGCGCCAGAGTATGTTCAACCGCAACTCGCTCTCGTAACTTGGCACGTCCTTGTGACGTTAATTGCCGTTGACGCAACTCTTGCAAAAACCGTTCATCGGGATGAATGGAGACGTGACGACCCTTTTCACTGGCAGTACATTGAGCCTTCAGCGGACAAGCTGCACAAGTCTTTGCCGGGAAATGGACAGCTTTACCCACCGTAAAGGGAATGGCAACCTGATTGGGGCAACAAATCGTTTGCTGTTGCCAGTCCAGGGTAAAGGCAGTTTTAGCAAACAAACCGTTGCGGTTGCCCACCCTCCAGGCTTTACAGTAAATGGCTAACTCGTCACTGCGCTGGCGCACCAGTTTACTGGTCAAGTAAGCTCGGTCGATGTGCAATTCGCTCAAGCTCAAGTTCTGTGCCTTCAGGTCAGCCGCAATCGCATCGGTGACCCAGGCTTCTGGCCCATTGGCAGGGGTGATGCCCACACAAGGCCCCAACCCACTGTCGAGGTCTCGTAGAACCTGCCGTTTATACCCATCGACTCGTTGCTGTTTGCTCTTGCGACCATGCCGCATGTGCGGGTCTTCCACCGAAATGCGACGATGCCGTGCTACTCCCGTTTTCAACTGGACCCCGCCGGTCTCATTGAGCGTCACATCCTGCGCTTTGACTTGCTCGGCGGTTGCCAGTGCGGTTGTGGCAGCATGGAAGACTGGAACATCGGCTTGAGTATTCACCCAACGGCTCACCCCATCCAGTACCACCAAGATTTGATGCAGGGCAGCGGTGCGTTCGCTTGGCTCATCCCAGTTCAAGTCCAGCGCTGCTTTGAGACTGCTACCACAAACCATCGTTGCCCCTGCTTCAGTTGCCACCTGACTCAACTCCCGCCCCTGTTGAATCGCAATCACGCTTAATGCTTTCCTCAATGCGTGCCCCAAGAGATTGTAAGTATCTTCCACTCGTCCGGCTCCCCACAACGGACTCGAATCTAATGCGCCTCGCAGTTGCCGCGAACCAAATCCACCCTTTTGAGCGGCTAATTCAACCGTGCGTTCAATCAACCGTCGCTCCAATCGATGCTTGATCATTGCCTGTCGCCCTCTTACCAGGGTTGCCTTGCTAAACGGGGCACGCTCACTCTCCAAGCAATCGAGCACCAACTGCCATCGCTTGTCCATCGCCATTGCTTCAATCGCTTCGTCATCTGAGGCTCCTGTATAGGCTTGCACAATCATCGCTAAAGCCACTTGAGCAGGCGGCACAGGCGGCTGTCCTACCGCACTCTCCCCATCCATCTGATTCAACTCATGCTGCATCTCTTCGTCAAACAATTCATGCCGAACCGATCGCAGAAACACGAACAACTTGGCTCGTTTAATTCGTTTGACAATGGTTTGCTCACTAGAAGTCAGTTCAACGGGAGGTTGCCAAAGCGGGGGTTGCATACTCAAATTTCCCTGAAGTAGCGCTCAGTCTGATCTTCTGCTGATTTGGCTGCCCCTGCTGTATCAGCTTGCTCCAATTCTGTACCGATGCTCTAACTGCCCTGGGGTGAGCATTGCAGCGATCAAATGAGGCGTTTCTAGCCAGTGTCCCCAAGTCGGCAACTGGTGAGAGGAGTGTGATTCAAGGGAATTCTGCGATCGCCTGCTGGAAAAACATGCTCGACTAGCTCACTCATTCGCCTCTCCTAATGGATGAAAGATTGACCCTCAAGAATTGAAAAGACAATGGCAGGAGACTGCTGTAAGGTGAATAGAATCCCTTAACGAGAATTCTTACTTTTGATCCATAATGACTGATACAGTGCCGATTTCAACCCTTTTCGTCGGGTTAAATGGATTGATTGCCGTTGCCCTCTCTTACATTGCAGCATCGGAGCGAGTCAAAACGCGAGTCTGGCATGGAGAATCCAAAGACGATGTTGGGATACAGGCTGATCCACTGGCGAATCCCAGTCGTTGGGTATTAACGATCGAACGATTGACACAACGACAACTGGAAAAAAGTGAGGTGGACGCGGGGGCATTACAGCGTAAAGTCCGAGCGCATAGTAACTTTGCCGAGTATGTTCCACAGGGATTGTTGTTTATAGTCATGTTGGAACTGATGCAGGCCCAGAGTCGGTTGATTTGGTTGTTAGGTGGGGCGCTTACGATCGCCCGGATTGCCCATGCCTATGGATTGATTACCAAGTATGGTCCATCGATCAGTCGTGCCACAGGTTTCTTTCTGACCTGGTTTGTTTACATCATCGGCAGTGTTGCTTGCCTCTACTACGGTTTTCAGGGACTCATCTGACTATCAATTTTTATTGGATTTTTAGGAATAAGCTGTTGTCTCACATCAACAACTGAATTACCCAGACAGAGATGTAGCTTACCCTGCGGATACCCAGATCTGTTGGACATCATAAAACTCACCCCGTTGTTCAATTGCATACTCCCCTAACAGTAGAGCCAGCCATAATTGCACCAATGGCATTTTCACCGCCTGCTGAAGCTGCACGAGAGGAATGGTTGAGACTCGATGTTCTACCATCCAACTGGTAATCGTCCCTGTCCAGGTGGAAACATCTTCATCGTGAGCAAGACTGAGTGCCTGATTAAAGACCTCCACGTCTGTTAATCCTGGATGCTGGCTCATCTGCTCATCTAACGCTTGCAATAAGGCAACCTGGTCTAACTCACCCACGACGGAACCCTGTCCATGAACTGAGGCTGACCGTTCTGGCGCTTTTCTAGGGAGACTTGCTAGAGGTTCGATAAATTGTTCAAAATCTACCTCCATTGTTTGCCGCACATAGCGATCGAACGCATCGCTCGGCATGGGTGGACCTTCGTTATTGTTTGTCGCCTCCAGTTCTTCAAATGCCAGTGTCGATCGCTCTTGAAACACCTCCACAATTTGGGCGATCGCCTCGGCTGCCACCTGCAACTGCCCTACCGTATCCAACCCGGATAAAGCCTCATCCAACACCTTCAGCAATTGCCGTAAGTCTGCTTCGTCGGGAGCGATCGTCGCTTCCTTCAGCACATTCCACAGCGGTAGTTCTAATTGCTCTACCTGTCTCATGCCACTTTCTCACGTATGCAATGGACAGGGACGCACCGCACACAACTCCGGATCGAGTCGAGTTTGGCTGGCAAATTTCTTGATGCCATACCGTTCTTCCAGCACACTGAGCATCTTGCTGACATACTGATGAACTTGACTTGGTACCAATCCAATACAGTGAATTGGAGGTACGATCGCTACTTTCTCTTGCCCCTGCCAGATTTCAGCGGCGATCGCATGAACGGGTGTATCCACTCCTGCCTTGCGATACACCACCAATACCGCAAACACCGTTTGGCTCAACGGTTCAAACTCAACCGAAATTTGCTCTAACTCGCCTTCCTTACGTTTACGACTGCGGGTTTGGTTGATGCGATCGCGGTTTCTGGCATACGACCTGCGGCTGTAGCAAACAGCCGGATTCCAACACCCATCTCCTGCTGCTCCGTGCAGTGCTTGAGCCTGTTGGGCTGACAACATTCCACACTTACGACATTTCTCAGGTAATGCCTTAACCATTACGCATCTTGAAAAGGAGCGAGCAAGGCTTTGACCCACTGTTGATCCACCTCAGATAGGGCTGGAGGTGGGGTCGGCTGACGATAATCAATGCGAGTTGCATAACGAGCACGGTCGTAAAGATCCGAAAAGATGTCTTGAAATGGAACGATGGGTTCTGGATCTTCCGGCTTAAGTGGGATGGGAAAGCTAGGTAAGGGGTGTTGTGGATCAAACCCGTAAAGCTCTGCTGCTGGACGCTGCTGACTACGGCTAATCAAAATTCGATAAGTGGAATTGGAGCGTGTGCCTCTCACCGCCATCGGTTTCCCTCCCCGCAGCAAGTCAATTTCTACCAGGTGAGTGGCGCTCCCCAAAATCAACTGCCGTTTCTTCTCATAGGCAGTTCGTCCTTCGCCACTGCGCTTATTGGTGGGTGATAGGAGTTCAACTACCGTAATGACGGTATCAGTGGTCATCTCCCGTACTTCCAAATAGCGCTGTTTCACTTCGATCGGCATGGGCACAAAGACCTTTTCCGGTCGCAATTGAGTAGTAACGGAGGTCGTTTCTGTCGTAGGGGATTCCGTCAATATGACATTAGCTCTTCCAGCAAAGACGATCGCATCTGGAATGCCAATCAGTAACTCTTCATCTGCCTCATCACTTTGATAGGTTCGAGACTCCACTTCGACATAATACTGCAAACCGAGTTGAGGAGTAATAGCATCCGCGATCGCCACCATTAGTCGAGTATGAAACGACGACCAGAAAGCAGGATATTCAAGGTAAAGATCCATTCCTGGAAACGGCGATGGCATGACCAAACTCTTAGACTCAGCAGATGTCAGTATTATAGCCCCTTTCAATTGCCTCAAACTCTCAAGTTGTCTTAGACTGTTCTTATCCCCGATATTGGTCAATTATCGGGGATAGAGATTTTGAGGATAAGTAGAAATGCTTATTCAAAATTGCTTGAAATGAAGCGTTTTCGTTCGATTTGCCTTACGCTTTGATTGAAAAGGCAGGGTTCAACTCGCAACGTGTCATTCCTTCTTTATTTGCTATGAAACGTCCAGATATTCCAGATCCCATCATTGTCGCTCTCGTCGGTGGGAAGGAAACGCCCACAATTCCCGTGGATAGGGCTGCATCTCCTACAGATTTGAGACAGACTAAGGTAGATGAGTTTATTGCGGCGCGATCGCTCAAGCCCAAAAGCGAGCAAGCATATCGGCGCGATTTGCAGGACTTCATGGATTGGACGGAACAGGCATGGGCACTTGTTACTCGACGACAAGTAGCGCAGTTCAAGCAGTATCTTTTGCAGGAACGGAAGCTGGCTCCCAATTCGGTCAATCGTATTTTGCGGACACTCAAAACCTTTTACAAGTGGATGCTGGAGTCAGAGTACATCACGAGTGATCCAACGACTGGTGTAAAGCAAGAGAAGGTGCCAGAAGCTCAATCCCAGGAGCTGGAAGATGAAGAGGTTGAGCGGATCTATGTGGCGATCGCGGAAGTGAGTCGTGACCCGGTGCGCGATCGCGCACTATTCTCGGTGTTATTGCATGGTTTGCGGGCTGAGGAAGCCATTAACCTCAATTTTCAAGACTATGATGGGCAACAAGTTGTAATTCGAGCAGCAAAGCATAACAGCGTGGGAGAAGTGCCCCTCACTCGACAAGCACGGGAAGATCTGAATGCTTATGTGCAGCAACGGCAGACGCAGGCAGAATCAACGGGACAAACAGTCACGGCTGAGAGTCCATTATTCGTATCAAACTCCAACCGCAGTCGAGGGAAACGTTTGACGTATTGGGGGGTGCAGGAGGTAATGAACCAGCTTGCCGAACATACGGGAATAGACTTGCACGCGCATCGAGGGCGGCATACGTTCTGTACTAATTTAATTATCAAGTTGGAGATGGATACGGCTTTGGCGATGGAGTTATCGCGTCATCGAGATATTCGCAGCTTCAAACGCTATACCAACCGCAAGAACAAAGTCGCTGCGAAGCGGGCTTTTCTCAAGGCAACTGAGCAACTTGGCTAGATGAGTCGTTGTTGCAATTGCTCAAGAGGAACAATCGGTGCGAATGATTCGCTTAAGTTGAGCCGATGACCCCGTAACCTTGAAGCGCGTAAAGGCTTAGTTTTAGCAACGGACAAAAAATGGTCGTTAAGGCTGTAAAGCCTGTTGGCTAAAGTTTTCAGCGGATGAGCAGTTTAGATACTTGTTGCCTCAACTGTCCCATTTTGAACCATTAATGGGACAGTCAGAAATTGTAAGGAACGATTTTGCGCCATTTCAGGCTTCTAGTGTTTGATCAGCTAGTCGCTGAAAATGGGACAGTTGTCTTTGGTGCTTCACTAACGACCAAAATTTTTCCTCTACTAATATCAAGCCGTAAAGGAATTACGCGGATGCATCGTCTAGTCGCAATTCGTGAACAATTACAGTTCGCGCAAGCTGCGGTTATGGGAGCAGATCGCTAGCTATTGTTCTTCTTCAACATCGAACTGCATGCAGCTTTTGCCATCAGAAGTGCTTCCCGCGCTTCAGGATCAGTCTCATGTTCAAGGAATTCATTCAGAGCCTCCTCACCCGCATGAGCAGCCCAAACACCCAGCGCTTTTGCTGCCGCTGCCCGTACTTTTGCTGAAGCATCATTTAGCAAGGCAAGAAGCTGGCGAAACAATTCAACGATCGGATTTTCTGTACCATTCTGAAGACTCTTTTGGATATATCCGGCATTGTGATCGATCGTCTGCTTCACGGCTGAGATAGCAAAAACCTGTACATTTTCGTCGGGGTCGTTAAGGAGCCGCCGCTCTAGATCGATGCTTCCATAGAGAGCGCTGAAATACAGGGGATTGGTGGAAGTTTTGGCAGCTTCTAGGGCAAAGAGCCGCAGTTGAGGGTTGGTTGAATTGGCAAGGGCATTGAGGATGGGACGGCTGTTTTCTCTGAGCTGGATGAGTAACTGTTTGGATCGACCGTTCCGGATTCGCTCGGGATCAGAAAGTGCCTCTACGCAGCAGTCAATTTCTGCACCAAGGGGTCCATCAGGTCTGAATAAGCTGTTCAGTTCATCGGCTGCATCCGAGGCATAGGAGCGCATATCGTTAGACATCTCGCCCTCGTGAAGATATTCTTCCTCGCAGTCAAGCGCGGTCCGAAGGTAAGAACGGATACGAGCAAGGTGGACCTCGTCTAAGCTTCGTTTTCTCCTTTGCTCGTCGCGAAACTCCTGTCCCAGCGATTGTCGAACGGCGCTCACGTGAGAGGCTGCTCTGGTGCTGTCTCCATACAGTGCATAGAAGCTTCTGGTTGTTGGCACAAGATCCGTTAACCGCTTCCCATACTTTTGTTTGAGGATGGCGACAATTTCCTCAAAGCGATCGTAAACTTCCCAACCCGTCTTTTCCTGCCAAACAATTGAGTCTCGATGACGAATGATGCTGTCGGCTTCAATCTGATCCCATTCCAGGTGCAGCATTTCGCCCTCCAAATCCGGCAATTGACTGGGGGATAAGAGCCGTACGGTTTCAGGTTCTCTTGGCGCATCTTTCAGTGGAGAACAAAATAGCTCGTGGGTTGTGGTTGCTGCCTGAATCGCCATCTCGGCATCAAACAACTTGCGCGCCAATATTTCAGACCACAGGGCACGTCCGCCCTCTGCCTCGGTTGGAATGACATAACTCTCAGGTCGTTCGTCCGTGAACAGATAGATTTCATCAGACTCCATCCAATCCCCCGTTTTGAAGCAGACCTGGATGACGCGCTCCCATGAAATTATTTCTTTCCAGGCGATGCCATTAGGTGGACTCACCTGCAATGAGATCGCCCTGTCATCAAAGCCAACAGAATACCATTCACGTAAAGGAGTACTGGGAGATTCTTCCATGACAACTCAAGTCTGGTTAAAAAGTAACGTTGGTTTCAGCGCCTGATCAGAAATAGCAGCCAATGCCAGAGCCACCCGAATATCTCTGGGAGTGTGATTTCCTTGGGTGTTGCCTCTGTGCTTTGCCCTGTCCCTACGACATGCTGAAGCTGCAGTTCTGTGGCAATCCCGGCTGGCACATTTGCTGCCATTGGCAGTGGGGAACGCTTACCCAGCAGCAGGTGATCAATCAGAAACATCAACAATTTCTCATCGTAGCGATCGTCAAGCCAGGTGTATTGGCTTGGGTCGCGATTGACCGAGGCACGACTGATGGTATAGGTTGAGTTCTCTCTGGTGAGGCTCAATTGATAGATGCAATACCCCGTCCAACTGCGATGCGCGTAAAGAATATTGTCTTCCAAGAAAATGAACCACTTATCTTCCATCCGGTCTGGAATTAAGCCATCACAGAGACGTTCATACTCCGACTCAGTGAATTCTCGCTGGAGAGCAAGGGTCGAGCGCTGGACGGACAATGGCTGAAGATTTGACCAGGACTGGCGGGTGGCTGACATTTGATTCGTTCTGCTTCTATATGGTTGTCACTCCGGATGGACTTCTAACGGCTCCAGGGAAGGCTCTTGGCCCTGCATAATGGCTCGTACCGCTGCGATCTGCCAGTCAATCACCACATCGCGATCGCATTCAGGGGCGGACCCTGGTTGACTGACAAAACGAGAGGAACCTGAAATAAAAGATAGGAGGGAAGTAGAGCCTGATTTAAGCTGATGAGTAACCACACAAATCAATTAAATCAATGTCTCCAACTTCCCGTCTTTATGATGCGCTGTCGCGCTATTTGAGTCAACGTGAGATTCAGTGGCAAGATTCCCGTCATCTGCAAACCCTGTGTTGGATGATCATCGGTATGATCCAGAGTCAGAACGTGCATCTTAACGGGTTTGGCGTGTACGTCAAAAGCCGTGCCCAATTTGCCCAGTCGCACCAACGACGGTTTCGCCGCTGGTTGTCCAATCGCCGGATTGATGTCGTTAGAGCGCATCACACCCTCATTGGGCAAGCCCTGTCCCAGTGGAGCCGTGAACGACTGTACCTCAGCCTGGATACGACCATCGTATGGAATTGTTTTTGCATCGTCTGGGTGGGCGTGGTGTATCGGGGCAGAACCGTTCCCGTGGCGTGGCGAGTGGTGGCACAATCGAGTAGTACCGTCCGATTATGGACGATTCAACGGGTGTTGCGGCAAGCGCAAAGGCTCATGCCTGGTGATGTAGCGATTGTCCTTCTGGCAGACCGGGGGTTTGCCGATGGCAAGCTGATGAAATACCTCCGGGAAAATCTAGGTTGGCATTTTCGGATTCGGATTAAACGGTCGTTTCAATTTCAGCACCAGGGACAATGGCACAAAGTATCGTCGATACAGTTACAACCCGGACAGGTTTACTTCACAGAGGCGGTATCAGTCGGCAAAACGAAACCCTATCCCAACGTTTACCTGGCGTTTGCTCACGACAAGCCAAGTGGTGAACACTGGACGATTGTGAGCGACGAACCGACGAACTTGCAAACCTTTGCTCATTATCGCTTGAGGTTTTGTGTAGAAGAATCGTTTTTGGATTTGAAGTCTAACGGCTTTAATCTCGAAGCCTCCAGGCTGCGGGACAAGTTTGCCCTCTCCCAGTTGTGTGGAGTCATTGCGTTGACCATGCTGTTTCTGGTGCTTCAGGGAGTGCAGGTTGTCGTTTCAGGCAAGCGTCGTCAAGTTGATGCCCACTGGAATCGGGGGATGAGCTATCTCAAGCTCGGGTGGAATTGGATTCGTCTTGCCATTACCCAGCAATGGAAAATTCAGATTTATTCGTTTCTCTCAAGTCTACCTGACCCTCAACCTGCCATTGCCTCCAAGCAACAACAAAATGATTCTTTTGAGCGTGAATTTACCGTCCTTAGCCGTTCTCCAGCTTCTTAGTTTTGTCAGTCAATCAGGGGGCGGACCTGATTGCATATTGCGCCGCTGCGTCTAGATCTCCCTTCAGTGCCCAGACCGGAAACAGGAAGTACTCCGGGTAATCGGAGTATCGCACACCTCCATCCCAGCACTCGCCCGCCCCCCACATGTAAGCGTTGTGAGCCACCTCTGCTGTCGGGTTTTTCAACCACTTAGCCGCCTCATCGCAGCCATAACGGTGCCCATCATCGAGACCTTCCGGTGGGAAAGCCTGGCTTACGTAGTGGATCGTCTGTCGCACCAAGGCTTGCCGAAGCTGGATCTGCTGTTCCTCATTTAGTTGGGATACCAACGGTTCTAGCTGGCTCAGTTTAGGCATCTCGTTGAGTGGCTCGTTCATCGATCCTCGGTTTTGCTGCAAGAGGGGGTGCTGGCAAGGAAACAGTTCCGCCTGCCTAATAATCCCCTTCACCCGCTACTAGTTAGTTTTCGGACTCCATCAACCTACTGAACATATCGGTGAATAACGAAAGAATTGGGCGAGTCACTGTTGCGCGCTCTGTAACTGCTAGTTCGATTGACCACTACGCTTCAACAAAGTACCTTTGTAAGGACTCAAGATAAAGCACTGCATCCGCAGACTGAAAGAGGTCTTGTGCCATACAAAGCCCTCGCTTGAGCCAAGCGATCTGGCTGGGATGATCTTCGTAGATTGGGTTGAAAGCATAAAATCGACCGCTCCTTTCCGTGGATTGAATCCGATACCCGGCGAGGATACCATCCCGACTATTAGTATTGACATTCGGGAGTTCCCAGGACTTGGCTACCAAGGCTGCTGTTGAGAATGCTTCCATCATTTCTGGGGAAAGCAGGTTGAATGTCTTGCCAGCAACCTGCTTTCCCCTCCTTGTGAACTGAGCTGAATAAGAATGCCAAATACGCTGTTGTGCCGCTCACTGACTGCTCAAGGACGAGCGTACTAGGAGAGTGGAACGTGGGCGAGAAGACAAACTGATGTAAAGTATCACCTACATTGAGCGGTCGAGCGGAATCGAACCCAGTTGAGCAGCGTCTCGATGTCAACTAGATGATCGCCGAGTGAATTCATGATGAGTTTAAGGCACTGGCAGCCGAACGGGTCTGTTGAGCAGCGATCGCAACACTAAACGAAGCGAAAAACCGTTACTTGCCGCTCCAACAGAGTTGTTCTACGGTGCTGCTACTCACAATTTATCAATGCTTCAATCTCTGCCGTTACAGTTTTCTCCAGATTATGTGTGATTTTCTTAATGACCCAATTCCACCAATACACTTCAAGTAATGCTTGGATCACGTCATCACTAAGGAGCCTTACAAGAATAAACTGAGCAACTATGCTATGTTTCGCGGCACAATCCGGTAATTCCCTTTCTCATGAAATTGACACTGCTCGATCGTAAAAGCCTGCCCCTGCAAGCCTCGCTGTTTATGGTGTGTGAAGTTGACTTATAATCCAAGTTCAGCCCGTCTTTTGCGGGAAAAGCCTGCGGCAACAAGCTGATGGGACTCGGCAATGTAAGAGCAAAGTTCGTCATCACTGAGACCAGGATGACCATACTGTTGAATCCACTTCATTCCCCGTGAAGCAAGGTAGGGTGCTGGTTGAAGTCCAGGCATCTCTCGTAACATCTCATAGTTACTCTCAGATGTTTTAAAGGTAATTCCGGATACCTTACCACTATTCCAGCTAGCGATGGCGAAGACCTTATCACCGACCTTCCAAACATCGGAACCGCCCCACTGTATGACATGGCTGGTTGCAGGCAAACTGCTACAGAAGCCGTTGAAATCATCTTGTGTTATAGAGCTGTTTCAAGTTGTCAGCCTTGTAGGAAGCAGATGCAGAAATTATAGATCCGAAATAACTCAAAGATATAACTTGGCTTTAAGTAGTAGAGGGAATACGATCAGGAAACTTGATCGTATTAGTGTAAGGGCGATTGCCAAGTAACTCTATAATTTCATTGGTGGATTAACGTTAGTCCACGCCTAAAAGCTTTACTGCTCTGCCTTGATTTAAATCACAGCAAGTGTCTAAACAGCAGAAAATTACTTTGGCACAATTACCTTACAAATTTGAATAAATCTTATTTGCTTTTTGTGGACTAACGTTAGTCCTGTTGCTCAAATCAAAGTTGGACTAACGTTAGTCCACTCGCTACAGCTATTCCCTTAGGATTTCTATGAGAAAAAAGCCAGCAAAAAAACAAGTTCGTCTAACCATTGCTAGCAATGCTGGGGGATCAGGTAAAACAACAATGGCAGTCCATTTAGCTTATGCAGTAGGGCTAAAGGGCTACAAAGTAACCTTAATTGAGTTAGACCAGAATGCTTCACTGCGTATCTTCGCAAGGCTTGATCCCGCCTCTTATGAAGATTCTGTTGCCGCAGTTCTTAAAAAAGGCTTTGATGGCAATTACCCTTTTACTCCTTTATGGGCTGATCATATTTCCACAGTGACAGCGATCCAGGGAGGAAAGTCTTTAGAAGACAGTATTCGGGAGGTGTATCTTTACGATCGCCGCCACTACACACTTAAAGACAGGCTAGATGATTACCCCATTAATTCGGATCTAATTATCTTTGACACTCCTGCATCTTTAGAGCCAATGGGATTGTTGGCTTTAGCAGCTAGCACTCATGTACTTGTGCCAATTAAGCCGGAGTATAAGGATACTGGAAGCTTTGCCGGATTTTTGGAGTGGTACTACAGCAAGATTGATGATTTACGTTTGAGGCCTGAACCCAAGATTATGGGTTTTGTACCAACACGAGTTGATTTATATGAGGTCGGAACGCATCGAGATATTTTAGGGTTGGATAAGAAGGGAAATCCCAGAAAAGATATTGATACAAGCGATACTTTGCCAGCTTTGATTGAGCAAATGGGAATTCGTTGTTTTCCTTATGTTAGAGAGTCGAATTACTACATCAAAGCTTGTGGAGTTGGGTTGCCGCTCCATCTGTACCGCCCAGGGAGTGATGCGGTAAAAGACTTTGACCCAATTGTGAATGATTTAGTGAAGTTGATGACAGAGGAATAAAAAATGGCAGCACCAAAACCAGTCGGTATGAAACAGTTATTTGGTGAGGCGGGACAATCTCATCAAGTTCATCAATTAAAAAGCCGAGTTGAGGAACTGGAAACAGAATTAACACAACTACGATCGGGAGCATTAGACCCACAAGAAAAAGCTGCTCTTGAACAGCAGGTAGAAGAGTTGACAAGCCAACTTGCAGCCACAGGTGGAACACACGAAATCAGCCTTAGTTTAATTGACCCTGACCCAAATCAACCAAGGGTAACTTTTCCTAAAGCTTTGATTCAAGAAAGAGCCGAAAGCTTGCGTCGGCACGGTCAAAAAACTCCAATCATTGTTGTTCCTCAAGCAGATGGAAGGTACACCCTGTTTGAGGGAGAGCTTCGATGGCGAGCTGCTACTCTAATGGGTTGGAAAACGCTCAAGGCAGTTTTCTTGTTAGAAGAGGAGGCAGAAGATGAGGGGAATATTTTTGAAGGACAGCTTGTTACCAGCATTCACTCTCAAAAATTACATGACTTGGACTTAGCTGCTGCTTTGATTCGTCTCATCACCCATCGGTATCCTTATTTTGAGAATCAGGAGAAAACAATCCCTAAAACACTCAAAGCGGCTATTCGGCGATTTGAGCGAAGTGGACAGTTATCAGAGCTATCAGAGATCAGAATTGCCGATCATGAAGAGCAACAACAGTGGCTTGAATCGGTTGGATTTAAGCAAGCAGAAGAACAAGACATCTTTGCTGTTCTTTTAGGGTTACAACTCCATCCAGTATCTATCAGTAACAATATTTTTCCTTTGCTAGATTTACCCGAAGACTTAAAACAAGTCATCAAAACTGAGGGACTTGAAAGTAGTAAAGCAAGGGAATTGAGCAAGTTGACCGCAGAACAACTGGAAGTAAGTGAGGCGAAAGCTCGCACAGTTCGGGTAGAAGCAACAGAGAAAGCCATTCAAGAAAAGCTATCGCTTAGCCAAATCAAAGCTTTAGTGAAAGATACACTAAAGCAACATCAGACGACTAACCCTATAACTAAACAACCGAGAATAGCGGAGAAAACGATCAAAGCTATTCAATCAATTGAACTGCAAGAAATTGAGCAAGACCAGTTAGAAGGGTTACGGCAAGCTCTTAAAAATAAGCTTCAAGAAATCGAAAAGATGATGGGAGTTTCTTAACACTCTTGTTTTTGAGGATGTATGTGAATGGGTGTTTATTGAGGAGAACATGGGCAGTAACCTACCTCAAGGAGAATACGAAAGTTTTTTCCAGTCTTTAAAGGAACGAATTCAACGCGCTCAGCTTCAAGCGGCATTATCGATCAATCGAGAACTGAGCTTGTTGTACTGGCATATTGGTAGAGAAATTTTACAGCGACAACAGCAACAGGGGTGGGGAGCAAAAGTCATTGAGAGGTTAGCAAAGTACCTCAAGAAAGAGTTTCCCGATATGACTGGGTTTTCTCGGTCTAATCTCTTAAATATGCGGGCGTTTGCAGAAGCTTACCCAGATGAACAACTGATCCAAAATTCAGTTGGGCAGATTCCTTGGGGACACAACATGAAAATTTTGGAACGGGTGAAAGATCCGTCAGAAAGGTTGTGGTATATTCAGCAAACTATTGAGCATGGCTGGAGCCGTAATGTGTTAGTTCATCAGATAGAGAGTGGGTTACATGATCGCTGGGGAAGTGCTGTTACCAATTTCGATCGTGTACTGCCACAAACTCAGTCTGATTTAGCAGTTCAGATATTAAAAGACCCCTATAATTTCTCGTTCCTTAGCTTCGATCGTGAAGTGCAAGAGCGGGAATTAGAGAAATCTTTGGTCGATCATATTCGAGACTTTTTGTTGGAAATGGGTGTTGGCTTCTCATTTTTAGGCAGCCAGTACCCTATTGAAGTCAGCGGAAAGGAATTCAGGTTGGATTTGTTGTTTTACCATGTACGCTTGCACTGCTATGTGGTGATTGACCTCAAAGTTGGAGAGTTTGAGCCTGAGTTTTCTGGCAAGATGGCGTTTTATGTGTCGGCGGTCGATAATTTGTTAAAGACTGAGATCGACCAGCCGACGATCGGTTTGATATTGTGCAAGTCAAAAGATAAGACCATTGTAGAGTATGCGCTACAACCACTCCAGAAGCCGATTAGCGTTGCAACGTATCGTTTGAAAGATACCTTACCGGAACCATTAAAGGGAAATTTACCGACGATCGCTCAGCTCGAAATGGAGCTAGAGACGGTAGAGATTGAAGTGGAAAAAGAGCAAAATCTGGACTTAGACCAGGATTAAGCAATTTTTTCAAAATAGTCCAACACTTGTTGGACTATTATTCACTGCCGCGAGTACTAAATTGTCCAACGCCTGTTGGACAATTACAACCAAGCTTACAATCCCTAAGGATGATGGATTAGACCTCCTGCATGAATCAGGAGGCATGTGCCAGTTCGCAGTTCAACAAGCCAGCAATCAAGTTTAGGCGCAATCCAAACCGTTTCCTACGGTTACGGTAGCGACTTGAGAAGATGCGAAAAATCTTGAAGCGACGAATGACATGCTCAACCCGGACTCGCAATCGGGCTAATGCCCGGTTGTGCTGCTTTTCCTCAGCAGGCAATGGCTGCTTGCGAGGCTTTTTGGTCGGCGTACAAGCTCCGGTATGGAGTTTGGCAAACCCCTGGTAGCCTCGGTCCGCTAAACATAACTGCGAACAAATAAACGGCAAGCGACTGCGCTTGAGCAGTTTGAAGTCATGCGTTTTGCCTTTGTCCACGGCAGTGCAAATAATTTGTCCAGTCTCAAACTCCACCAACAGTTGGGCTTTCATCGTGTGGCATTTCTGCTTGCCGCTGTAGTAGCGTTTCTGTTTTTTTGGGGGCGCTCAATTTCCATCTCCCCGACATCCACCATCATCACTTTCCACTCCCAACCCGGTTGATACAACTGCCGCTGGCTGGGCAGTCGAAACTTGCCACACCGGATCAACAGGTCTTCCACTTTTCGTACAATCCGTCCCACCGTGGTTTCGTGCAACCCGCAACTCACCCCAATGTGAAACAAGCTGCGATACTCCCGCCAATATTCCAACGCCACCAGCAACTGATCGGGTATGGCAACGATTCGTGTAAAAATGTATCACGAAGGGCATCAAAGCTTTATGAGAGAAGGGCTTCAAGGATCAATCGTTTGTACTACTGGAAGGTCATAAGCAATGGGCGGTGGACGACGATTGAGGTTGAGATCGTATAGCCCAAAGCGATTTACATGTTGCGTCCAATAGGGACTGAGGGCTGCGATTGCCTCTGTTTCCAAGGGATAGCCCTCCTGCTGCAATTCGTTGAGAATCCGACTGATCTCGAAAACGTTGTAGAAGATGTTACTGTTGGCGAAGGTACTACAGCTGTCTCATGCTGGTGCCAGTGCTGCAAAATGCGATATCCGAAGTTTGGGCAATGGCTCTCCCTTCAGCCAAGACCCAATCCGAGCAACGTTCATCGCTAGCGCCGTGAACACATGCTGAAGATGCGTCTTTGCAAGACCGATATAGCGAGTTCGCCTCAGGCCTAACACTTGAATACCCGTAGCCAGTGTTCCCTCAATCCCGGCCCGCTTGTCGTATCGCTTTTTCCATGTCTTGGTCTGTTGCTGCCGTCGTATCGTCTCTAACGCTTTATGCTCTTGTTGTGGACGAATCATTAAATGACGTGGGGCATCCTGGCATCGCGTACAAAGCGATCGCTGTGCACAGCTACGACAATCTGCAATTGCGAACTTGACGTGGAAGACAGGTCGGCCTGCCGTGTCTTTTCCAGGTGACCAACTCCGACTCTTCTTACCTTGAGGACAGGTGACCTTCTGTGTTTTCCAATTGATCCGAAACCTGCTGAGGTCATAGCTGCCGTCACTGTTAGCTTGCCAACTCACGTTGGGTCGCATGGGACCGATAAGAGTAATGCCATAGTCAGCTTCAGAGTTGAGCAGGAGCGGAGAGTTAACATACGCGGTATCGACCAGATGCTCAGCGGGCAGTACATCCTTAGCTTTCAGTGCTTTGTGAACTGCTTCGGTTTGAGCGACATCAGTTTGGTGTCCATGCGTCGTCATCACATGGGTAATCAGATGCACCTGTCCATCATCACAGGTCTCAGTCCAATGCACTTTGTAGCCGGTCCAGGTTGTTGAGCGTTTGTTGCCAAAGCGCGCATCCGGGTCATAGGGAGAGTCCATGCGTTCTCCTGCAGGCGGAATGTTCTTGGCGTCTCTCAGCGTCACCTGTTCCTCTACGCTCTGGTACTGGTGAACCCAAGTGCGCCGCAGAATATCGATGGCAGGTAAACATCTCAACTCCAGAGGTGCAGTAGCGTCTTCCCATACCCTCTCTAACAACGCCATCCCATCACTACCAATGACCTCTGCGTACGCTTTGCGAGCCTCAATTCCTTTGGGTAAGTGATACTCCTCAATCGCACGACTGTAACGGTCGAACCAGTCCGCGGGTACCCAAGCCTGCAACCACTCCGGCGCAATGGTTGCAATGCTGTTGAGTGCCGCTCGCAGCGTTTCACCCACACATTCAAGACGATTGAGGTCGCGGGTCACAGCCAAAACATGGGTCGAATCGGTTCGCTGTTTTCCCCGCGGCTTGATCCATCCCTGGCCCTTGCACTCGTCGAGGAACACGTTAAGAAGACGCGCCTCAGCGTTGCCGTCAATCAGGCGTGCACGAAACTCGCAGAGTACGGAGTAGTCAAATCCTGAGTCCGTCAACTCCAACCCCAACAGGTACTTCCAGTCGATCCGACTCCGTACTGCCTCGGCCGCTTGTCGATCAGTCAGGTCTTCGAGGAACTGCATGATGCAGATCAATGCCAACTGACAGGGGCTAATTGCAGATTGACCGTAGACCGAAAAGAGGTCTTTGAAGTCGTTGTCATTGAAGAAGGTGCCCACTTGATCCCGTAAGGTGAGGTAGCGATTCTCCTTTGGAAAAGCCAGTTTGGCAATTCGAGCCGTTTCTTCGGGGACAGGAGGCAGAGCAGAAGGATGGAGAGACATATTGATACTCCTGCGCTAGAGCAACGATGCACTTATGCTATTGCGCTTAGGTTTTCTCTGCTTCAGTAGAGGTGATGTACTACAGAGTGAGGTAGTTTTGGCTCTTCTTCCTATTCGCCAACAGCAACAGAAGATCAGGCAATTTGCTACCAAGTGGTTGTAACGAATCATTTTCCGCTGTTCTTCTCGGTTGTTGGAAGAAATGACACCTTCTCCTCCAAATGACAACCACTGGACAAAGTTGTTGAAGGACTCGCTCTTATTTGTTGCTGCATGAATGGTTGCTCGTAGTTGCGCGTCATTAAGATATTGCAACAAGAACCCTGTTCTGACCGCACAGCCGATGCCTGTCTAGGTGTTATTTAGTCTTGAGATAAAAGCTTTGCTGTAGAGACAT
>ERZ1066116.171-NODE-171-length-31766-cov-17.806597_pt1 | contig 31766 bp, 28 predicted proteins | sample MGYA00382763_ERZ1066116 | MGnify/ENA primary metagenome ERZ1066116 (study PRJEB33369, sample SAMEA5778346) | biofilm metagenome | biome: Industrial cooling water; feature: Water cooling tower basin; material: Biofilm | place: United Arab Emirates | collected...
GCTTTGCCACTGCGCGTGTTGTCGTGTTGGTCTGCACTGAAAAAGCTGCGGGGCAACACCATAGCCATTTGTGCCCCATCTTTCAAGAAATAGCCACTGCAATAGGCCAAAAAAATGGAAGCAATCTCCAGGTGTGGATAATTTGCCGCATTTTGAGGCATTACCATATATTTTTCGGCCAAGGCATCGAGCGTGTGCTGATATTCTTCGTTTTTTATGCTTGCGTAGGTAAACCAAGGCGGATTACCCACTATAAAATCGAATTTTTTAGATAAAAAATAGGGCTTATACAAATTTTGGACTATAAATTTCCAAATACTGTCTCTGCCATCTTCTTTTACTTTTTTAAAACTTTCATAAATCTTATAAAAGCTGTCTAGCACAGCGTTTGTAAGTCCGCCATTTTTGTGTACCCGCTTCAGATTGGTTTCAAAAGCAGCCATTTCTACCTTTTTTTTACCCAAAGTCTGTTCTGCGAGCATGTCGCACACATCGAGCGCATCGTCAAAAAGCTTGATATCATCAAAAATTTGCGAATTGAGCATCAACAATTGTTTGTCTATGCTCATTTTAAAGCTTTTGCCAAACAGCTCCAGTGTGCCATCGGGGGCTAAAAGTGTATTGGCCAATATGATATTGAGCCTTATGGGTTTTGGCGCATCGGCTATGCTTTTGCCCAAAGCTATGAGCACAGTGGTTTTTGCTATTTGCACACTTAGCGGGTGGATGTCTATTCCATAAATACAATTATTAATTTCTACAGTCGAAATGTGGGGATGAAGCTGTTTCAATCGCTGAATGGCAGCCCTCAAAAATGAGCCACTGCCACACGAAGGGTCTAGTATTTTGTGTTTGGGCTCAAAATTATATTCTTTTACTACCCTTTCGCACAGCCAATCGGGTGTATAGTATTCTCCCAAGCTGTGGCGAGTGTCCATGTCTATCAATCCCTGATATACACCTTTTAGTATATCTTCATCAACATCTGTAAAATCAAAAGTGGATATTTCTTGTGAAATAATGCGAAATACTTTTTTGAGTATAGGAAAGCTTCTTTCTGATTTCACCCAATGAAAAAAATCGTCAACGACAAAATTTTCAATGTTGTTATTTCTAAAAGCTTCGCCATCTAAAATTGATTTCAGCTTTTGGTCATCGATAAAGTCATCGTTGCTGATGACAGAATAGGCCAAAAGTTTGGCGAATACACTCAAATAGCTGTGGATAATAAAATTGGTGTCGTTGGCATCGAAACTGCCATAGGCAATAGATAAAAATTTCTGCCATTGCTGTACCGATACTTGTATCTCGCCATATTTTTTTATTTCTTGAAAATGCAGATTTAATATCCTGAAACTTTCAATAAAAATGTTGTTTTCAAGCCCAAAGGTGCGCTCTATACGCTCCAGAGTGGCTTTTTCTTTTTCTTCGCGAAACAGAAATCTATCTATCCAATAGTAAAAATCTTCTGAATTCTGGTCATTCAGCGAAAAGGCTGAACTTTTTACTTCATTGAGTTTTACTTCGTGCTCGCTGAGTGAATGAAGCTGCGGTACACAATCTATATCTATCACAAAAACCTTCCAATGGATAAAATCAGAAGCTATCAAAGTGAAATTATAGCCTTCACCGGATTTGAATTTACCCAGCATATAGCCCGCCAATTGTTCTTTGGCATGTTCGAGGCTTTTTTTTAAATCGTTCTCAAACTCGATGATTACATTGTTAAACAGTGTGTCGGCACTGCCACGATGAAGCTTTTCTTTTCTTGGAATATTTAAAATGGTGGTTTCTGCACCCAAACTCATTTTATCAATCACCGGGATAATATCTGCATTGGGTGCATATAGTTTATACAATAGCCCTTTGAAAAGTTCTTTTTTGGTGAGCTCTTTATTTGCCGAGTTTACCTGTTGGTAATATTGCTTTATAAGTTCTTTTTTCATTTTGTAGCCCTTACCTTTTCAAAAGTATATTTAGCAAAGAATTCTATGATATTTTAGATGATTGGTCGAAAATTTTTTCATATACACCTTCAAATTTCTCCGCTACGCTTTCGATAGAATATAGACTTTTTACTGCTTTTGTTCCATTCTCCGCAAGCGATTTTCTCAATTCTTCGTTTTCTATAATTTCAACTATGGTTTTTTGTATTTGAAAGACTTCAAGACTGCTGACCAGTGCTGCACCATGAGCCAATAGCTCTTCTGCAATGCCCACTTTGTCGGATATCGCCACAGGACAGCCACAGGCCAAGGCTTCAACGACACTCATGCCAAAGTTTTCGGAATATGAACTGAGTACAAAAGCTTGGGCATTTTTATAAAGTGATACTTTTTCACTGCCTGTAACTTCGCCCGTGTACACTATCTTGTGGCTGATGTTTAATTCATGAGCCAATATTTCTAATTCCTTTTTGTAGCCATCGTTGTCGGGACCGGCTATTACCAGTTTTAATGTTGGAAATTGATTGGTGATTTGTGCAAAAGCTTTGTAGAGTAAGTCAAGTCCTTTTTTATAGTTGATTCGTCCTAAAAACAGCAAATAAGGTTCGTCCATTATCCTTTTTCCAGCAGGTTCTTCAAATTCCTTTAGGTTGATGCCATTGGCAATTACCACAGAGGGAGTATTGAGAGACAAGTAGTTTTTCACACTTTGTTCCTCGTCTTTGGCTGTAAAGTGGAGACAGGAAGCTTTTTTTAGACAACGTTCTGCCACCAGTTTGTAATACATTTTCTTCAAAGTGGCCGATTTTATGGCAATGGTTTCCGGGTAAATCGTTCCTCTGGGAGAGATGATGTAGGGTTTTTTGTGCCACCAACAAGCAAAAGAAGCTGCCCATACAGGAAAATTCCACACGGCAGTGATGTGCACCACATCGTAGTACTTCACAAATTTCAGGAGCGAAATAAAAAGCGAGATAGAAAAATTGTAGTGAACGTAGCCGATAAAAGAAAAATATTTTACCCTTACTCCATCTAGATTTTGCCACGAGCGAGCGTTGAACTTGCCCGAATCCAATCCTGCATTGGTGGTAAATACATCGACTTCTATCCCATTTTTTGCCAACTGTTTATTAAGCAAATGCACCGACTGTATGGGCCCGCCAAACTGAGTGGCAGGAAAATAGGAGGGACTGACATGGAGTACTTTCATATTTTTCTTTCAATGATATTGACAGCTAAGGCTGCCTTGTGGAATACGAAAATCAGCACAAAACCCCAAAAAATATTATTGAACATGAACTCAAAACAGTTTCCTCGCAAAAAGCATTTGAACAATCCTAAATAAACCAAGCATGTACCCATCTCGTAACCACCAAAGAGTTTTTCTGACAAAACCGATGCCTTTGAGCTCAATGCACCTAGAATAAACATACATATACTTATTCCCACAAATCCAAAACTTAAGTAGCTGTCTACAATAAAAGGTGGTTTTGCAGATACAGACGACAAATTACTCACCACACCTATGTCATAAACACGCTGCATTACCAAAATTTCTGTAATTGGTTTGTCGGGATAGAATATGCGTGGAACGATAGACTCCAGTCCTTGCAGCACAATATCAAATCCATAATACTCTTTTACCTGCGGCACTACAGACACATATTTTGCAAACATTGAAATCTCTGACAAACGTCCGGTCAAAAATCCCCAGTTGCTTTCCGCAATATCTACTTCATTGTTTATAATGGCATCTATTGCTATTTTACTAGCCTCTTTTCCACTCATCTGGCCCGACCAAGAGAGTTTTCTCACGATAGAGTTGTAGGTGGGCACATAATAAAAAAATACAAAAAACGAGAAAACGCCTGCCAACAACACCACTCTTTTGTAGTACGGATATAAAAATGCTGTCAGCAAAATTATGGGCATGATGATAGATTCTTTCCAGCCCGAAAACAAGGCGTTGAGAAAGTTGGCAGCAAACAATCCACCGGAGATTAACAACGGTCCCGATTTTTTTTCGGGCAAAGCATAAGCAAAACCCAAGACTGAGGCAATCAAAGATAGGTTTGAAATCATTTCCAAAATCTGACTCAGTCCTGGAATGAACTTTATTATCAACGATAACAGTGATAAATATATGGTGATTTGAATAATAAGCGAAGACAAATTGGCATCCGCAATTTTGTATTTATGCTTGGCTTCATAGTTCATAAACAACAAAATGCCCAAAACAAAAAATGCGTGACCTGCCAAATAATAGAATTGACATAAAGCCACTTCTTGCAGTTCTACTTGCGATGGATATTTAAAACTATCTTTTTCAAAATAATAATAACCATTGATGTCTAAAAAATAAAATACCGAAGTCACAGACATATATCCCGCAAAAATGATTTGTGGAATAAAGAGTGGCCGCATAATTTGTTCAAACCTATTTCTATCGGTAGGTAATGGCTTTACAAACCCGGCTATTGATATGATGAGTATATATATACTGCCCATCCACGACAAAAAATAGGACACTTCAGGGTAATCTAAAGTGGCATAAGGAAAAAGCAGAGGTAAAAACAGTAAAAGATACCTTAAATTCAAAGCTGTTTTTTTGTAACAATATTAATAATGCTTTTTGATGCTTTGGTAATGTCCCAATGTATAATTTTTTGTGCCGATATATTTCCCATCGTTTCTGTGTCTGCATTGAGCATGAGCTGTAGTTTTTGCTCCAAATCAGCTTCTATATCAGGGTCAAATATATAGCCATTTGTGCCATTTTCAACCAAATCGGTGCTGCACCCACATTTTTTACTTACCAACACCGCCTTGCCCGAAGCCATCGCTTCATTCACGGCTAGCCCCCAAGTTTCGCCCGGCCCGCTCGATGGTAAGCAATAAAAACTGCCCAAGCGATACACCACAGGCATCATTGATTGGTTTTGAAAAGGCAGAAAATGAATATTCTTATTCCCCAAAGCCGTGTTTTTCAAATTTTCTTCCAAAGGACCATTTCCTACAAACAACAAATGAATATCATTTTTATCGCCAAGCTGCAAAAATGCTTTCAGTAGTTTGTCTGGCGATTTTTTACCAATGAATTTGCCGCAAAACAATATTACTTTGGCGGTATCACCAAAGCCCAATTCTTGTTTCCAAGTATTGAGCTGCGTTTCTTGCTCGTTGTTCAACGTCTGAAAACGGCTATTTTCAATGGCATGGGGCACAAAAGCCAATTGATTTTCTTTTAAACCGTGGGCTTTGAAATAGTTTTTGTTGTGTGAACCCACATACAAAGCCACGTCTACATGGCGATATACCCAAGAAAGAAAAAATCGTCTCAGCACTGTTTTTAATTCGCTTTTTTCATCAAGCAATGTAGAATCGCCTCGGAAGTACACCGGAATTTTACCTTTGAAGTGGCGCATCGTTTGTAAATGGCTGTGATATGCCCAACCAAAAACCAAAATGGATTCCGGACGATATTCTTCTATTTCTTTGATTAAAAATGGATTTTTTATACTTGAAAATCCTCCTTTGTCGCTATGGGCAATGTTTTCAGAAAAATGATAATCGTAGCCATCGAGCAATGGAATGTCCCAAGATATGGAAGTGCCAAAATCGGGTTCATATTGTTGGGCATCGGGCTTGCCTTTGGTGTAAAAAACTTTAATTTCTAAAGCAGCACTTTGCGCAAGTAGCCTAAACAAAGGCGCATAATATTGTATAGGATGTGTGGTAACGATGGCCAGTCTTTTTTTCATTGCTTTGTAAGTCGCTCAAAAATACATTTTTAACCGCCATCATATATGCTTTTCATCTTTTACTTTTAGTTTTGCTCCATATTTCAATCCTTTCAATCTATTATGTCTGAATCATTAAAATTTCTGGAAAATTATATCAATACACCCTCTCCCACTGGTTTTGAATACACAGGGCAAAAAGTGTGGCTCGATTACGTGAAACCCCATGTAGACGAATGGTATACCGATGTGTATGGCACAGCAGTGGCAGTAATCAATCCCAAAGCCGAATACAAAGTGGTGATAGAAGCCCATTGCGATGAAATTTCGTGGTTTGTAAATTATATTTCAGAAGAAGGCTATATCTATGTGCGTAGAAATGGCGGTTCTGATCACCAAATAGCCCCATCAAAAAGAGTAAACATTTGGACAACAAACGGTCCTGTAAAAGGTGTGTTTGGCTGGCCTGCCATCCATGTGCGCGATGCCAACAAAGAAGAAACGCCTACTTTGAAAAATATATTCATCGATTGTGGGATGAATAAAAAAGAGCTGTTGGAAAAAGGTGTGGACATAGGCTGTGTCATTACTTTTGATGATGAATTTTTTGTGTTGAATGACAGGTACTATGTAGGCAGAGCACTAGACAATCGCATAGGTGGCTACATGATAGCAGAAGTAGCTAAAAGGCTAAAGCAAAACAATATAAAATTGGCTTTCGGACTTTATATAGTAAATGCAGTGCAAGAAGAAATAGGCTTGAGAGGAGCTGAAATGATAGCACATCGCATCAAACCCGATTTGGCCATTGTTACCGATGTGACCCACGATGCGCAATCGCCCATGTATGACAAAAAACGTGACGGAGACATTTCTTGCAGCAAAGGCCCTGTGCTTACTTTTGGTCCTGCGGTGCAAAACAATGTGCTGAAAATGCTCTTTGAAGTGGCAAAAACCAAAGAAATAGCGGTGCAAAAAGCGGCAGTATCACGCAACACAGGCACAGATACCGATGCTTTTGCTTATTCAAATGCCGGAGTGGCAAGTGCCCTCATCTCTCTTCCGCTCAAATATATGCACACCACAGTGGAAACCGTGCACAAAGACGATGTAGAAAATGTAATTAAGCTTATGTACGAATTCTTGGTACAGCTTCCATCAGGATACGATTTCAGGTACATCAAATAATTTGTAAAAAAAGATTTCAAGGGTTGGTCTATTTTGCTAAATGCCAACTCTTGAAATTATATCTCTTCGTACTCAAATTTATAGCCCACTCCTTTAATGGTAGTGATGTAGTTTTCGCCCAATCGTTCCCTCACTTTGCGTATGTGCACATCTACCGTGCGCGAGAGCACATATACATCGGTTCCCCATACTTTTTGGAGCAGTTCATCACGGTTGAACACTTTATTTTGGTTCGCAGCCAAAAAGTAAAGCAGCTCAAATTCTTTTCTGGGCAAATTTATTTCTTTATCACCCTTGTATACGATGTAGGTGTTGCGGTCTATCACCAAATCGCCCGCTTTTAATACAGTTGCGTTGGTTTCATTTTTTTTCTCGCGCTTGAGAATAGCAGCAATGCGACTTACAAATGCTTTGGGCTTTATCGGTTTGTTTATGAAATCATCGGCTCCGGCATCGAAAGCAGCTATTTCAGAATATTCTTCGCTGCGTGCAGTGAGAAAGAGAATAAATGTCTTAGAAAATTCAGGCGTTTCTCTGAATCTGCGGCAAGCCTCTATACCGTCTATCACAGGCATCATGATGTCCAATACGATAATATTGGGTTGAAACTCTTTGGCAGCCTCCAGTGCTTCTTTGCCATTTTTTACAGTTTTGATGGCATAGCCTTCTTTCACCAAGTTATACTCCAACAGTTCAAGGATATCTTCCTCATCATCGGCTATCAAAATTTTGATTTTGTCTTTGTTCTTCATACTTGAAAAAGAATTTTAGTGTTTTTTGAATGGAAAGAGCCACAAGAGCTCATATTTTTATATTCGGTAAATTCTTTTTTAAGATGAAGATTTGGTAGTGTAGAAGTGATGGCTTTCAATAAAGCCGAAGAGAAAAAAGTCATTACCACTACCAATATCAACATATATGTATTTTTGTCTTTCTTTAAGGCATAAGCTCGGCCAGTTTTTGCTCAAGCATATATCCTCTTAAATTTTTTGCGATAATTATTCCGTCTTTGTCTAGCAAGAAGGTAGCAGGAATGCCTCTCACACTATAAAGAGCTGCTGCTTCCGACTGCCAACCCTTTAAATCAGACACATGATTTTCCCACACCAATCCATCTTTTTGTATGGCTGCCAACCAATTGTTTTTGGCGTTATCGAGCGACACACTATATATCGTAAAGCCTTTGTCTTTGTATTTATTGTAAGTACGCACCACATTTGGGTTTTCCATACGGCACGGTCCACACCACGAAGCCCAAAAATCTATCAACACATATTTGCCTTTTAGCGATGAGAGTGAAACTATTTTTCCGTCAGCATTTGCCAATTTTATATCTGGAGCCGGGTCGCCTTCCATGGGCTCGCCCTTGGGTATGCTTGCCAATATTTCTTTTACATAAGCGTCTGTACCAAACTCGTTTTTAAGTCCATTGCTAAGTTTTCTTGATGGCACCACTTGGCTTTGAAGCATTATTTGTATCAGATTGATATAAGCCAATTTTCTGTTTTTTGATTTTTCCGGAAATCTGCTCACCAATTCTTCTGACTGCGCTTTCCATACTTCTGGGTTTTGCTCTCCAAATTTTTGCAGATAAAAGCTTATTTTATTCATCATCATGTCGCCACGCGTATATTCTTCATCGCTCAGCTCATTGTAAGTAAAAAATGTTTCTTTGCCGGCATCGTTTGGTATCGCAAACATCTTTAGAACTTTTGCAAAAAATGTTTGATTGTTTGCTCCTGTGATTACTTCGTTTTTGAATATACTACTGGCCGTGTTTACCGAGTCGTATTGCTTTTGGAGTGCCATCATGGCTTTGTTGTAGTCATCGCTTCCTTGAGCATATCGCTGTTGAATTTCTCCTACCAAGCCTTCAAAAGAACCCAATTTATTGTTGTAGGCTACCATTTGTTGGAAAAGTGCGTTTTCTACCGAGTTTTTTATGGTAACGCCCGTGCGAAGGTTTTTCCAGTCGCCTTCTATTTCCACATTTTCATTAGCCAAAATGAGCATGATAGAGTTTTCTTTGTTTGTGCCAAACTGATAAAAACCACGTGGCAAGGCTGTTTTTGAAGAAAACTTAAATACACCGTTTTTTACTGTGGTAGAATCGTATTTGAAATAGGCTGTGCCAAAAAATTGGTACAAATAAACCTTTCCATTGGCAGGAGAGTTAGAAATTTTGCCACTCAAATAGGGAGAATTTGAGGCGTAAGAATTTAAAAATATGCCTATTGATAAAAAAACGAATATTTTCTTTGCGAAATGCATATGCGGTAAATTTAATGAGTTGTTAATTGAAATATACTGCTCAAAGTCAGATTTAACACAAAGTTAACTATTTGATAACACTTACTTCATGTTTCAGCCCTTTATATGATGTAAGCTCTAGTTTTACCGAGCCCAAAAACATTTCAGCCTCTGCCAAAAGGGGTATTTTGTTCTTATCGTCCGATATCCAAGCTTTGATAGATTCTTCGCCATTGAAGAGTCCATTTTTGGGCATTACGGGTACTAACTTAATGGCTTTGAACTTTCCCGCATCAGTATTTACTTTCCCTTTGCCCATGTAGCGGACTTTAAAGTCATAGTTTTGTTTGTCAAAAAAAGCTTTTACACAAATAGTGTCGCCAATGTTTAGCTTGTTGTAATTCACCCTGCGCAATTCATAAAATCCGCTTACAATATCTTGCACATGGCCGGGAACAGTAAATACATGAAACTCTTTGTCTCTGTCGGGGTGTTTGCGATGAACCAAAGCTTTGTAATCTGAATAATCGTAAAATGTTTCTTCATGAAGTTTATAGCGTCCTTCTTCTATATCTCTCACTGATTTTTGCGGTATGTAAGCAGTGGTATCAATATACGATGCCCACACATCTTTAATTTTAAATCCCAAAGCGAAAAATGGTGTCGACCAGCCATCGACTGTCATTTTATAGCACGGTTTTTCTTGCACGCTGTATAGCTTTTCGTCTATAGAGATAACTGCTTTTCCTGCTGTAACAAAACCATAGTGAAGTCTGTAACTTAGCTTTTCGCCTTTTTCAAAATTGCCTTTTTCAAACTCTATGCTATATGGTTGGCGATTGTTTTCTACAGCTGTAGCTACCAGATTGAATAAAAATGTGGCGAATAAAATGATCTGTAACCTAGGCATCTATATTTAACGAAATGTGAAACTTTGATATACGCTTCTTTTGTTTGGGCTAGTAAATTTAACCCAAAAATTTTAATAGCATTTTGTCCTATACACTCAAAATACCATAATATATACACTTTAAGTGAGAATTCATTATGAATTTATTGTATATGGTGCAAATGTGATGGGTGTGATTGGTTTTTACATGGTTTTGCTGAGTAATAGCCAAAGTATATTAACATTCCCGACTTTAATTTGTGATATTGAAAAATCATTTACTTATGTTTATGGTGACTTTATTGGCAAAATTATATTTTACCTAAATTGGATTATTTCAGTAAATTGGTCACCCAATGGAGAATTTTGAAATCATTGTATTGTTGCTCACCGTAGTCACGGTGCTTGCCGTTGTGGCCAAAAAGGTTCATTTTCCTTTTCCTATACTTTTAGTTATCATCGGACTAGCTGTAAGTTTAATACCCGGCTTGCCCGTGGTTCAAATGAATCCCGATGTAGTTTTTATCATATTTCTCCCACCTATACTTTACGAAGCTGCTTGGAATACTTCGTGGCACGATTTTCGTGCCAATCTCAGACCTATAACGCTCGCAGGCGTAGGTTTGGTATTTTTCACCACCGCTTTTGTGTCTATTGTAGCCCACAGCATTATTCCCGGCATCGGTTGGCCCGAATGTTTTGTACTTGGAGCTATTGTCTCTCCGCCCGATGCAGTGGCTGCGACCAGTATAACCAAAGGTTTGGGTCTACACAAACGAATCATTACCATCATTGAGGGCGAAAGTTTGGTAAACGATGCCTCCGGACTCATCGCTTACAGATATGGAATAGCAGCTGTAGCTACCGGAAATTTTATATTTTGGAAAGCCGGACTTGAATTTCTTTGGGTAGTATCGGCCGGAATCGCTATTGGGCTTTTAATCGGCTATGCTGTGTATTACTTGCACAAAAATATTCCTCACGAACCACTGACAGAAACCACGCTTACTTTTCTCACTCCTTATATATCCTATCTATTGGCTGAACATTTCCATGTGTCGGGTGTATTGGCTGTGGTTACCACGGGTCTTTTTGTTACTTACAATCAGTCGGAGATGTTCTCGCACCTCACTCGTATGCAAGCCGTAGCTACTTGGCAAGTGGTGATTTTTGTACTAAACGGTATTGTGTTTATTCTCATAGGTTTGCAATTGAGGCATGTACTTGAAGTAATTCGCGAACATTCACTTTCGGAACTGCTCATTTATGGTATTCTTGTGAGTTTGGCGGTAATTTTCATTCGCTTTGTCTGGGTATTTCCAGCTGCTTATATCCCACGGTGGTTGTCGCCCAAAATCAGAAAAGAATATTTTTCTTGGAAAAACGTGGTGATATTTTCTTGGAGCGGAATGCGTGGTGTAGTCTCGATGGCTGCGGCACTTGCTCTTCCGCTCACTTTGGATACTAATCCATTTCCAAATAGAGATTTAATCATTTTTCTCACGTTTTGTGTAATAATATCTACTTTGGTGATACAAGGGCTTACTTTACCTGCTTTGATAAAAGCACTGAGAATACCAAAATTCTCTATTGTGGAAGAAGAGTTTAATATCAGATACAGAATGATAAACAATTCTGTGGTTTATATCGAGGAAAATTTGTCTTTTGGTGAAGTGTCGGACGAAGTATTGGCTCAAATAAAGTCGAAATATGAAATAAAAATTAATAAAATGACCCAAACTCCGCTCATGGGCACCACAGGCACAGAAATTAATAGGGCAGAGCAGGTGTTTAATCAGTTCAATGAAGTACAGGCAAAACTCATCAATGTGGAAAGAAACTTTTTGAAACAATTGAAAAAAGATAGCAAGATAGACCACGAAGTTTTGCGAAAGATTGAACATGAACTTGATTTGGAAGAAGCCAGATTAAATTCCGATAAATATGAGCATACTTAAAATCAATCTTATTAAAACAAAATGAAATATTCGTCCCCGCTTTGAGGGACCAACCCTTGAATATTAAATAACAAAAATGCCTCCTTTGAGGGTTTTGGAGGTTTTTAACGATATGAAAGAAATAAGCGTAACCGAACTAAAAGAAATGATAGATGAAGGCAAGGACTTTCAACTTATCGATGTGAGAGAAAAAAATGAGTTTGATTTGGCAGACATAGGTGGAGAATTGATACCACTGGGTACTGTGCCAAACAATGTAGATAAATTTTCAAAAGATAAGATGGTGGTCGTTCATTGTCGGAGTGGAAAACGCAGTGCCAATGCCATCGAATATCTTGAACAAAATCATGGATTCACCAATCTTTACAATCTCAAAGGCGGGTACTTGGCTTGGGTTGAAGAAATAGACGATTCTTTGCCCAGATATTAATACATATTTTTGGGGAATAGACATAAAAAAAGACCGTTTTTAACACGGTCTTTTTTTTTTTGAACTTGGTTTAAAACTATTTATTTGATGCAGATGCGCCAGACAAAAGATTTTTGTATTTGGTATCGTCTTTAAATACATTAAGAGCCGATTTTATGTCCTCATCGTTGTCAAACGAAGCTTCTACCACACCTTTTTGCAGATAATATCTCGATACAATTTCAGTTTCCAACACTTCAGAAATTTCAGCTTTGAATTTTTGTAAATCAGAATCCTTGTTATGGTTTATTTTTGCCTTCAAGGTTTCTATTTGGTCTTTCAAACCATCATAGTATTTCTCCTTTTTTGAGTTTTCTACAAACGACTCCAAATCACTTTCGATTTTGGTTTTGTAGTCATAATCTTTGCCCGACAAAAATTTTACAAAGTTTTCGTACTCGGCATCAGTAATTTGGAAATCTTTGGCCGGAGCTATTTTCTCATGTTCATAATAATATTTTGTCGCATAGTCAAAAACAAGATTTTTGTTAATGAGGCTTTGTGTGATGGGATGAAGTTCTGTTTTTGTCACGGTTATGTCCGGGTACACACCCGCACCGTCATACACCACTCTGCCATTTTTTGTTTTAAATTCTCTGCGGAGCGAATCGGCTATTCGGGTAGCACTGCCGTCTTCTTTTTTCTGTGAATAATCTATGGCCTGAATACAACGTCCGCTTGGGATATAATATTTAGCTGTGGTCACTTTCAGTTGTGCATTGTAAGAGAGTGGTCGAGTGGCCTGTACCAATCCTTTTCCGAAAGTTTTTTCGCCTACCAATATTCCTCTGTCATAATCTTGAATCACTCCCGAAACGATTTCGGCAGCCGAAGCGCTTCGCCCACTTGTAAGAACAACGATAGGAATATCTGTATCCAAAGGAGCCGATTGGGCATAGTAGGTTTTGTTCCACTCCGAAACTTTTCCTTTGGTGCTCACCACCTCTTTGTCTTTTTGGATAAACAAGTTGGCTATGCTGATGGCTTCATTCAAAAGTCCACCCGGATTGTCGCGCAAATCGAAAATTATTTTTTTCGCACCCATTTCCTTTAGTCTCACCACTGCATCACGCACATCTTTCGAAGCATTGGTAGTAAAGTCTGTCAAGTGGAAGTAGCCCACTTCGTTGTTCACCATTCCAGTATAGGGTATGTTTTCGATTTTTATCTTTTGACGAGTGATTTCAAAAGCAATCGGGTCTTTTTTGCCATATCTGTTTATCACTACTTTTACCTTCGTTCCTGCTTGTCCCTTCAAAAGTTTGCTAATATCGGTCGTGTTTTTATCTTTTACCTCTTTGCCATCTATACTCACAATTTCGTCACCTATTTTCAAACCACTAGAATGGGCAGGGAAACCTTCGTAGGGCATGAGAATAATATTTTTTGTTCCTTTCCTGCCTATGATGGCGCCTATACCTCCGTATTGTCCGGTGGTCATGGTGCGATAGTCTTCTATATCGTCTTCAGGAATGTAGTTTGTGTATGGGTCGAGCGACTCCAACATGGCATCAATACCCGTTTTCAAAATTTTTGTGGCGTTTACCTCGTCCACATAATATGTATTTACTTCTTTAAAAAGTGTAGCAAATATGTCTAGGTTTTTTGCTATCTCGAAGTATTTCTCATTGTTCTGTGTAAATGAGAAAAGCAGTGCAGCAGCTGCCGTTATCACAGCTATAGGGATGAGCCTTTTATTCATTTTGCAATACTTGTTGTTTTATTTTGTTTAAAGCTGAAATTATTTTTTTCTCTATCTCTTGATAATCCAATAATTGTGAGTGAACATATAAAAACGCAATCAGCAGTGTTTTGTTGCCCGTTTGGTGTTGTAATATGTATTTATTCTTTCTATATGCTTCTCTAAACAGTCTTTTGAGCCTGTTTCGTTCTACGGCATTCTTGAAATTTTTTTTGGAAACAGAGATGAGCACTTTTGCAAATAGATCACTTTGCTTGGAGTCGGTAGTAGTGTAAATGATTTTGTAAGGAAACGTAAATATATGCGCTCCTGTTTTAAAAACAGCATCAATTTCTTTCTTTGAACAGAGCCTTTCTTCTTTTGAAAAAGTAAATTTATTTTGAGAAATGTTTTCCAAATGGCTCATAAAAAAATATTCCTTAGCCTTGCAAACACAAAGCTAAGGAACTCATAAAATTATCAATGATGAAAAACGAAGAGACTATTTAGCTCTCTTTTCGTCAGATACAGTAAGTTTCCATCTACCTCTTTTTCTGCGAGAAGCCAACACACGTCTGCCATTAGGAGTAGACATTCTGTGCATAAATCCGTGTTTGTTTACTCTCTTTCTTTTCGATGGTTGAAATGTCCTTTTCATTGCCTGCTTTTATATTTTACGATTTGATTTCTTTTCAACTTTCCGCTTTTATCGGAAAAGGATTGCGAAGATAGAGCATCATTTTGGATATTCAAAATTTATAGAATATTTAATTTTCAACGCACTAATGATAATGTTTATAATTATTTAAAAAGAAATTATTAAAGTATATTATAGTGTGTATAAGTTGAAAACTTCTCTTATCCATGATTATCCACAACAATAATCGTTATTCTGGTTCCAAGTATTGTCTTTTTGTTTGATTCTGAATCAATTTATATACTTGTCCACATTTGTGGTTATCTGTGTTTTTATGTTTTACAGCCTATTCAAACGTTGGTAAATTCTTTTAGTTTATGAGTTCTCGTATACAGTATTTTCAGCTCTTGTATTTTGTTTTCACTGTAACAGACTTATATTTTTTATTCCACACAATTAGAACTTGATTTCCACATCGTCTATGTCCCAATTTGCTCTCACATCAAGATAATTTTTATAGAATACTACTCTTTCACTCTGTTTCCCTATTCTATAATTCCCGGTATCCCATTTTTTATTGTTATTATCATCCGCTATTATTCTGAATGAGTATTTTCCGGGTTTCATATTCTTGTAGGTTAGTTTTGTCTTATTGTACTCTGTGTAAACGATTTCCTTCTTTTCGTTCATTACATGCACAATAAAGTTCTTCTCAGTTGTCTTAATGATGATATTCACAAATGTGGGTTCTTCTTCGTCTTTATTCTTCTTGGGTGTGAATAATTTGTATGTAGTTGTAGAGGCGGCATTTGTGTCTGCCAGTGCAGAATACATGGTTTTTTTATTCACAATGAGATTAATATATTTCTTTGGTCTTTTTTTGAATGTGTAGGTAAACTCCCTAGCTGATGTGTTCGAAGTAAAATCTCTTGTCAGCTTCAAATACCTGAAACTTAAGCTATCGTTGGTAATCACAATTGACGTGTCTTTTTCTAGAATTAAAGGTGAATTAAGTTCAATTTTTATTGGTAGACTATCTGTCAGCTCGTAGTTTGCTTCAGGACCGATTTTCTTTATAATGTTTGGAAATACGGTAAATTTTTTAGGTGATGATTGTACAATCTTTGTTGTGAATGTGGTGTCGTTGTAGCTTGAGTCCATGGCCATCACATTTATGCTTACACTGTCTTCGCACAAAGCAGTTTTGTAAATAATTATTTCCTTTTTGTTTTCCGACAGTTCATAATAAATCTTTTGTTCTGCAGATTCAACACTGTATTTATACAAACCTTTATTAAATACGAGTCTGTTCTCAGCATCGTTTTTGTTGTTTAATAGTTTTGGCTTATATAAGTCGTTGTACGAGATTTCTAATTCTATAGAATCGTTATGAATAAGTGGTAGTTCAAGAGTATCGCTGTAGAATGCAATTTTCTCTGTCTTCACATCCAGCTTTTTATTCTTGTTTAAGTCTAAAAAAGAATACAGCCTATATCTTCCCGATTTAATACCTGTGATGTTGAACTGACCTAAATCGTTGGTATAGCTGTAGTACGTTGGTCTTTTAACTTCCGGGTCTATGGTATCGCTAATCGTGTAAAGTGCTACTAACGAATTTTTGATTCTATCTTTTGTATAAGTGTCTTGTACATTACCGATTATAATGGCTGAATCAATTTCGTCTCCTGTGCTAAATATCAGTTTGTAATTTTTTATAGTATTTCCTTCGTGCAGATCTTTCAGTCCGTCTTGAAAGTCAATAGTGTAAGTTTTATCTTTTTGAAGTGAGTCTAATAGTTTGATTATCAGTTTTTTACCTGATGTTTCTAGTTCAAACTCTCCATAATATGATGGCGTGATTAATACCTTGTCTTTTAGTTTACTAATGTCTATTTTTTCATCAAATGCTATTATTAATTTTTTACCTGTAAAGTTGGTTTGCTGCTGGTTAGGTATTGTATATAGTACCTTGGGTGGTTTCACATCTTTAGGTCCACCTTGGGGCATGCTTATGCTGGCACATGCATTTAGTATTAGTCCTACTATTGTTAATGAAAAAAAATGGACAAAGCTTGTTTTTACTTTGTCCATATCCTGATTCGAAAGTGTATAAATCATTTGTTAAGGTAGACCATTAATATTGATATGTCCGATGGATTTACTCCGCTTATTCTTGATGCTTGCCCTAGTGTAGCCGGACGTAGTTTTATGAGTTTTTCTCTTGCTTCGTTTGATATGGCATTTACTTTCGCATAGTTGAAATCCGGTTTGATTTTAATGTTATCAATCTTCTGCAAACTATCAGCTATTTTCTGTTCTTTTTCTATGTAGCTGTCGTATTTCACCAATATCTCGACTTGCTCCCTCACATCTTTGCTTAACGAATTTATATACGATTTAATATCTTCGTTGATATCTTTCAAATCATTAAGTTCTATATCGGGTCTTTTCAACAGATTGAAGAGAGATGTTTTCTCTCTCACAGGTGCTGTATTTTTTGTTTCCAGATATGGATTCAAAATATCTGTACCATATTTCATTACTTGTAATTCCCCAATTGTTTTTTCTGCTGTTTTTATCTTGTCTTTTACCTTTTGCAGCCTTTGTTCATTTGCCAGTCCTATCTCGAATCCTTTTTCAGTAAGCCTGATATCAGCATTGTCTTGCCTCAATAGTATTCTGTATTCAGCTCTTGAAGTAAACATTCTGTAAGGCTCTTCTGTGCCTTTGTGTATTAAATCATCTACCAACACACCAATGTAGGCATCGGAACGACTAAGTGTGAATGGACTTAGTTCAAATGCATTTCTATGTGCATTTATTCCTGCTATTATTCCTTGTGCTGCAGCCTCCTCATATCCGGTAGTACCATTGATTTGTCCGGCAAAGAATAGATTTTTTATCAGCTTTGTTTCTAGGGTTACTTTGAGCTGTGTGGGCGGAAAATAATCGTATTCAATAGCATAGCCCGGTCTAAACATTTTAGCATTTTCAAACCCGGGTATTTTTGTCAAAGCTTTGTATTGCACATCTTCGGGTAGCGATGTAGAAAATCCGTTCACATAGATTTCTATCGTTTCCCATCCTTCAGGCTCTACGAATATTTGATGTCTGTCTTTGTCCGCAAATCTGGTCACTTTGTCTTCTACCGATGGACAATACCTTGGTCCTCTACCTTGTATCCGACCTGTGTACATAGGCGATTTCTCAAATCCCGTTTTTAATATTTCATGTACTTCTTCGTTTGTATAGGTAATGTGGCAGCTTCTTTGATTTTGTATAGGGCTTGTTTCATCTGAATAAGAGAACTTTTCAGGATTTTCATCTCCTTTTTGTTCGTCCATTTTGCTGTAATCAAGGCTTCTTCCATCTATTCTTGGTGGCGTACCGGTTTTCATCCTCCCGGCTTCAAAGCCAAGTCCTATCAATTGTTCTGTAATGCCTGTGGCAGCTTTCTCTGCTGTTCTTCCTCCCGAAAATTGTTTTTCACCTATGTGTATCACACCGTTTAGGAATGTACCATTGGTGAGAACTACGGCTTTTGCGTTGATGTCTATTCCCATTCCTGTTTTTATTCCACAAACTCGACCATCTTTTACCACCAACCCAGACACCATTTCTTGCCACATGTCCACGTTAGGGTTTCTTTCCAGTGCCAGTCTCCATTCTTCTGTGAATTTCCAACGGTCGTTTTGGGTACGTGGACTCCACATAGCAGGCCCTTTTGAGCGATTGAGCATACGAAACTGTATCGTTGTCTTGTCGCTCACTATTCCAGACATACCGCCCAAAGCATCTATTTCTCTCACTATTTGACCTTTGGCTATGCCACCCATAGCGGGATTGCACGACATCTGGCCAATGCGTGTCATGTCCATTGTTACCAAAAGTACGCTAGAACCCATTTTGGCAGCAGCATAAGCAGCTTCACAACCGGCATGTCCCGCACCAACCACTATCACATCATAATCTTTAAACATATCATTTTATCGGCATTGCCGTATTAATATCATATTGAAACCAACAATGTTCCACGTGGAACATTTACCCCATTTTCATTTACAAGTTTGAATGTGAATTACTATTCAAGAGAAACGCTCTGTTAAATGTTCCACGTGGAACATTTGCAAAATTATACATAAATTAGTCAGAGTAGCCTACACCTTAGAGCAGATAAACACAAAGCATGAAAATAACCATAGACAAAGGCTATAAGTTCAAGACACATCTTGTGTTTTATGATTAGATTAAAGTTCTGTCTAGGGATTCTGAAACAAGATTTGTAACCGTAATTGCGAACAAAGAAGGAATACAAAGGATATTCGATGTCAAAAACCAGAGGGACGATTAAAACCAGTTATTATATTACATAAACTGCATTTCTGAACTGTTTAAAGCCTATCAATGTTTTATCTTTGAGCATTATTACCCACGTACATGAGCGACCCAATAAAACACGAGTGTGGCATAGCACTCATCAGGCTGAGAAAACCATATCAGTACTACATCAAGAAATATGGTACGGCCTTCTATGGTATAAACAAAATGTATGTGCTGATGGAGAAGCAGCACAACCGTGGGCAAGACGGTGCAGGAATTGCCGTGGTGAAACAAGGCGTTAGGCCCGGAATTCCCTACATACACCGTGCACGCTCTGTAGAGCCCCAACCCATTCCCGATATATTTTCCAAAATCAACAAGAAGATAAAAAAGGCACTGAAAGGCAACAAAGAGAAAGTGCTGAACGGAGAATGGATGAAAGAAAATGTGCCCTTCACAGGCGAGGTAATGCTGGGACATTTGCGCTATGGCACATATTTAGGAAACGAAATAGAAAACTGCCACCCCTTCATACGAGATAATAACTGGAAAAGCCGTACACTCGTGATGGCAGGAAACTTCAATATGACCAATGTAGACAAGCTTTTTGATAAGCTGGTAGACTTAGGTCAGCACCCAAGAGAACTGGCAGACACTGTAACAGTGCTGGAAAAAATCGGGCACTTTTTAGATGAGGAAAACCAATTCATCTTCGATCACTTCAAAGACCGATACGACAACAGACAAATGTCTGAGCACATAGAAGACACGCTTGACTTGGCCAAAGTGCTGAGGCGTTCGTGTAAAGACTTTGATGGTGGCTATGCCATGGCAGGAATGACGGGCTACGGAGGTGCATTTGTGGCCAGAGACCCTAACGGAATTCGTCCGGCCTATTATTATGCCGATGATGAAGTAGTGGTCGTGGCCTCGGAAAAACCAGCCATTAAAATCGCTTTTGACATCAAGTATGATGAAATAAAAGAAATAAAGCCCGGTCATGCACTCATTATTCATAAGGACGGGGAATATGACGAACTGCCTTTTGCAGAGCAAGGTGAGAAAAAATCGTGTTCGTTTGAGAGAATATATTTTTCAAGAGGTACAGACCCTGATATTTACAACGAACGCAAGATGCTTGGTAAGCTATTGAGCGACCAAGTATTGAAAGCCATAGACTACGATTTGGAAAACACCGTTTTCTCCTATATTCCAAATACAGCAGAAACGGCATTCCTAGGGCTAATGTCGGCAATGGACGACTATTTGGTGAAGCATAGAATAGATTTTATCCAAAAGGGCAAATTCACTAAAGAGTCGCTAGAGAAAACACTTTCTTTCAGGCCAAGAGTAGAGAAGCTTGTAATCAAAGATGCTAAACTCCGCACCTTCATCACCAACGACAACGACAGGGGAAACCTCATCTCACATGTGTATGACACTACCTACGAAGTAATTAATAAAGGTGTAGACACACTCGTGGTGATAGATGACTCTATTGTGCGAGGAAGCACGTTGGAAAAAAGCATTTTGGCTATGCTTGAGAAGCTTCAACCAAGAAAGGTAGTAATCGTGTCTTCTGCTCCGCAGATTCGTTATCCGGATTGTTATGGTATAGATATGTCAAAAGTGGGCGAATTTGTGGCATTTAGAGCCATGATGCAGCTCATCAAAGAGCGTGATATGGACCAACTGCTGGAAGAAGTATATGAAAAGTGCAAAGCATCGGCAGAACTGGAAGATCATGAGGTGAGAAATTTTGTGAAAGAACTTTACGATCAGTTTACCTATGATGAGATTTCAGATAAAATCTCGGAAATAGTGACACCGAAAGGAATGAAAGCTGAGGTGAAAGTGGTTTACCAAACGGTTGAAAATCTTCATACCGCTTGCCCTATGCACACAGGAGACTGGTACTTTACGGGCGACTACCCTACCCCCGGTGGAATAAAAGTGGTAAATCAAGCATTTGTGAACTTCATGGAAGGTAAACTCGTGAGGGCATATTGATAAAAAGATGAGAAAGACTTTTTTGATTTTACTGTGGTGTTTTGGGCAAATGGTTTATGCCCAAGACACCATTTTTTTTGAGAACAAGAAAATAATGCCTTTAAACCTGAGGAATATTGACCTCAAATACGACAGGCTGAAAGTACCGCTCAAAAACGATGAAGGGGAAACCTACGTCTACAACTACCTCATCAACGATATAAAATACATCTTGACCAGCGATACGAACCTGGTGAACTGGATGCGTAAACAAGACTTTGACCTTAAAAATATCATGGCGTATAGAAAAAATGGTCGAGTGGTGTATTATGAAGATGAATATCAAGCCAAACAATTGGCCGAAAGAGAAAAAGCCAAAGAAGAAAGGAAAGCCAGAGCAAAAGTAAATTCTGAAAATAAGCAGCAAAGTTTAGATTCATCGGTAAAAACCAAAGTTCATAAATACGATTCGGCAAGTTTTAGTATTTATAAATATTCTAAGAAAATTGGTATGTCATTTAACAACACTGTTTCTTATAAATATATTGAAAATGAGGTGATTAGCTATAATGTCAAAACGAATACTTACAATTCAGAGTTTAATTTTTTCAACCCATCTGCATCGTTTTTAAAATTTGATTCTAGGGCTAACTTCCATGAAATAGAACTAGGAGATATCAGTAGAAAAGTGTCGTATGTGAAAGAGGAAGATTTAGAAAACAGAAACAGCATTTACAGGGAGGTAAAACACACAAACTTTAGTGTTGGGCTGGGCTATACATACCACTACGTATTTTTAAAAGATCACCACAGCAGAATAAAACCTATGGTTGGAGCGAAAGTGAAAATGGTATACAATTACGAGAAAAAAAGCTCATTACAGCCATACAACCAATATGTAAGCGAAAATGCTTTTAATTTCAATACAGCAATAAGTCCAGGATTTCTATATCAGATCAATAGCAGTACTTTTTTACTTTTTACTGTGCCTATCAGCATCTTCACTCACAGAACCTCCATTTTTGCTACTAACGACAATATCATTCCAGAAAACGAACGGACTTTGGTCCAAGACTATTCTTTCTTTTTATACAAAGAATTGGAGTTGGGTGCTCGATTAAGTTTAGGAGTCGTTTTTTAGAAAAGAGACGGAAACCAAAGTACCCACTTCAATTGCATGTTTGCTTTTTGCAAAAAGGTATTTTTTAGAATGAGTAGAGTACAGTTTTACCAACCAATAATCGCCATAGTAGAAAATTTCTTTTACGATAAAATTTCCTTCCGACAAATTCTCTTTCAATACTAAATCGTCCGGTCTGATAAAAATATATTTGTTATTACTGTCTTGAATAAGAGAAATACTATTTATAATTTCGTTTAAGTCTTTGATTTTCAATATGTTACACAATCCCGTGAGTTGAGCTACATAAGGCGTTTGTGGATTTTGGTATATTTCACTTGGTTTTCCTGTGCGAATTATCTCTCCATCTTTCATGATGAATAGCTTGTCGGAAATAGACAAGGCATCTTGCGCATCGTGGGTCACGAACACTACAGCAATTTTTGATTTTTTGGCAATTCGTTTGATATGTCCTTTCAGTTCTGTACGGTTGAAAATGTCAAGATTGGCAAATGGTTCGTCAAACAGAAGCACTTCTGCATCGGCTGCCAAGGCCGCAGCAATGGCAGTGCGCTGCTGCTCTCCTCCCGAGGCATTTCGAGGTAGTTTGTCTTTTATTTCTTCGAGATGACATAGTTCCAAAAGTTCTTGCAGGCGTTTTTCTATATAATCTTTGGTATGAAAACGCAGCACATAAGCGATATTTTCGGCCAAAGATATGTTTGGAAACAAATTGTAGTTTTGGTGAATGAGCTTAATTTTTTCGTGTCCTGCTATTAGCTTTTTCACTGGGCCAAATACCGCCTCCTTTTTGTAATACACATTTCCACTGTCGGGCTCGAGCAGGCCAGCTATAATCTTTAATAAAGTAGATTTTCCTGAACCATTTTCTCCTAAAATAGAGATAATTTCAGATTTTTCTAATTCAAAGGAAATATTTTCTACTGCAAAAGAGCTTTTTACAAACTCATTGTCGGCAGATTTCTCAACCAGCGAAGTGCCACAGCCACTTATAGCCACCTCACCTTTGGGCAAATAAGATTTATATAGATTTGATATTTTTAAAATCATTAAGGATATCCTCTATCAGCAGAGATAACAAATATAGGTATTAACCATTCAACAACGCGAGCTCAATATTAGTTTTGCAAGTATAGAATCGTAGAAACACAGATTTTATTCGCCAAAACAGATAAAATATTCGTAAATTCACATTATTAATCATTTATACACATGGAGCTTCAAAGAAACTATACTGTAGAGGAGGTGTTGGAGATAGTGAATACACTTCCTAAAAAAGATAAAGAAATAGTGAGATCAACACTCTTTATGGAAGAAGCACAGTTCGAGAAATTGGTAATGGAAGATTTTGCTAAATACGAAGAAACCTTTAGAGCTTTGGCATGATTTTTTTGACTAAACAACAAATTGTTGAGATTAACAAGCTTACTGTTAAGATACATGGTGGTAATTTTGTTCCACCTAACAATTTCCTGAACGAAGCAGCTATAGATTATTTAGTAGATGCCATTCATGCTGAACTTTTTGGTCAAGAATTATATCCCGGCATATATGAAAAAGCCGGGGTCTACGTATATAATATTATTGCAAATCATATTTTTTCTGATGGCAATAAGCGTACCGGTTTAGAATCCGGACTTTTGTTTCTTAAAATTAATGGCCACAAACTAAAAGATTTCGTTACCAACCCCGTACTGACAGACTTTATATTGTCTGTAGCCTCGGGCAATGAAACACTGGAAACGGTACAAGAATGGCTAAAAAACAACGCGGAAAGAAAAAGTTACTAATTGCAATACAATAGTGAATACAAACGATGTGCGGCTTACCGTTTATTTTAGCAACAGAATATCACTTTTTATTATTTAAATCCGTATTATTGAACGTACTTAACTATAGATAGAGTTTTGGGTTTAAAAAACACCTTTTTAGTAATTTTTTTTTCATTCCTATCTTTTTTTGCCAAATCTCAACGGACAGTAATTCTCAGCGATTCACTAGACCAGTATTCTGTGGCCTACGATTGCATAGAAATCTACGAAGACAAGACAAATGCTTTGTCTATCACCAAAATATCTTCAGACGATTTTCAATATCGATTCAAACAAAATACAGTTCAGCTGCCACGTAACTACAATAGGAAATCGGCTTATTGGATTAAGTTCAAGATAAAAAACACAAGCAAATCGGACAAAAGTTGGCTTTTTGAATATTTTGATTCATCTATTAAAGACATTAGTTTCTATGCACCCGATGGCAGAGGCGGCTACATAGAATATTTGGCAGGAAACAAATACCCCTTCATTTCTAAATTTTACAAACACAAAAATTTTGAATTCCATATACCCGACATCAAAGACCAAGAATTGACATTTTATGCACGGATTCAGTCCGATCATTTGGTCTTTATGTATGGAGTGGTGCGTTCATACACGCGTTTTGTATTTTATGCTTTAAATGAATATTATTTTTTGGGAATATTTTATGGCATCATTTTGGCTATGGCCATCTATAATTTTCTGCTTTTCATCACCGTACGCGACAGAACGTATCTATACTATGTGTTGTACGTATTGAGCAGCGGATTTTTATGTATGGTAATGGACGGAACGGGTTTTCAATATCTTTGGCCCAATTTTCCGGATTTCAACGACAAAGCCTTCAAATTATCTACTTTTTTAATGGTAATATGGGCCATAATGTACACACAAGGATTTGTAGCGATAAAGTCACATTCAAGATTTCATTTTAATATTCTTGAAACAGTCATTATCATCAGAATGGTTCTTTTCATAATGTCCATTACCCTTTTTCCATCGCTCTCGGAATTTGTGTTTGTTGATGTTGTGGCGCTGTTGATATGCTATGTTTCCGGAATTGTGTCTTACAAATCGGGCAATGCTGCTACCAAGTATTTTGTGTTGGGTTTTACATTTTTATTTATTGGGTTTATTATCTCAAACCTCACAGTCCATAGCATTTTCGGTTTGTCGCTGCCCAATAATATTTTCACTGTTTACAGTTTCAATTTTGCAATAGTGGTAGAGATGATACTCCTTTCTTATGCTTTGGCAGAAAGGGTGAGATTGATTTTAAAGGAAAACTCAGAAGCCCAACAAGCCGTGATAGCTCAGTTGCGAGAAAATGATGAACTCAAAGAAAAAGTCAATAAAGAGCTGGAGGAGAAAGTGCAAGAACGAACAGCTAAAATTTCACACCAAAAGCAAGAACTGGAAGCCAAAAATCAAGAACTGGAGTTTTTGTACAGCGAATTGAATCAAAACATTGAAGTAGCAAAACTGATTCAACTCTCTATATTGCCTCCGGTGGAACTAATAAAAAAACATTTGCCACACAGCTATGTCGTGTACAAACCCAAAGATGTGGTGAGTGGTGATTTTTACTGGTTTGAATACAAAAACGATAAAGTGTATATAGCTGCCGTGGACTGTACTGGACATGGCGTGGCCGGAGCATTTATGTCACTTATCGGTTATAATATCCTTAACCAAATAGTGAGAAATCCCGAAAACAAAGACTTAAATGCGGCACAGGTACTGGACTTACTCAATCAAAACGTGATAGAAGCGTTGCGACAAAATAGCAGAGATGGCTATTCGCGCGATGGAATGGACATAAACCTTTGCATCATTGATATCAAAAACAAAAAACTTAGCTATGCGGGCGCGGTAAACTATTTATATATAATCAGAAACTGTGAATTGATAAAGCTAATAGCCGATCCATTTTCTATAGGCATACCCAAAAGCGGAGAGGTGTCTAAGTTTACAAACCACGATTTTGATTTGCTACCTGGCGACCAGTTGATACAATATACCGATGGCTATGCCGACCAATTGGGAGGCGACAACGGCTACAAAAAGTTTCTGTATCCGCGTTTTAGAGATATGTTTTTAAGCATTTGTTCATTGCCGATAGATGAACAAGCCAAAATTGTGGGTCTTACCATAGAAGAGTGGAGAGGTGTACAAGAGCAAACAGATGATATATTGGTAATGAGTATGATAATATAACTTACATTTTCTTATAAAAATCTTATAAAATTTTAAATTTGTCGCAAATGCTTAGTTTCTTGGAAATTCACAAACAAATGCGGATGAATAGCATAGCCTTATTTTTTAAAGGTTATGTTAATTTTGAACTTGTGGATTCAATCATTATGATTGTATCTGACAGGCTCGAGCATTTGGAGAACGATGTGACTACTCGTAAAAAAGTGTATGGTGTGCTCACGGAGTGTTTACAAAATTTGTGTAATCACATAGAGAAATCGGACGACTTAATGCCACTTGGAGACTACGATACCCATTCGGCTGTGATAATGGTAGACTCAGATAATGATGCATACTTCATAAAAACCGGTAACTTTGTGACCAATAAACGCGTTGACGAACTCAAAAGAACTTTTGATGAAATAAACACTTTGTCTAAAGAAGAGTTAAAAGATAGGTACAATAAAATACTCTCAAATAAGGTGTTTTCTGAAAAAGGAGGCGCAGGTTTGGGTTTGATTGACATCGCCAGAAAGTCGGGCAAGAAACTCGAGTATAGTTTTGAGAAAGTAGACGATAAATTCTCTTTTTTTAGTTTTCAAATCACAATAGGAAAGAATAAGACTGCGTAGATAGCTATATGGAAAAATTGGTATTAGAACCCAAAAACAAAACGCCTAAACTGAACTTTGACCACACGATTGGTAAAATGGAGATTAGCGGAGTGTCGAGTGCGGAAAACTCTCTTGAATTTTACAAGCCCATCTTGGCTTGGATAGATGAGTATAAGCAAAATCCGCATGCCACCACCACGGTAGACATTAATTACAAATATTTTCAACACCAGCTCTGCCAAGTGCATCCTTGATATGTTGGAAAGATTTGTACAATTAAAGTCAACAGGCACTCAACTCACCATCAACTGGTACTACGAAAAGGATGATGAAGAAATGTACGATGCCGGTACAAATTTCAGCGATATATTGGAAACACAGTTTAATCTGATAGAAATAGAATAAATTTTTTCAAAGTCAGTGCAAAGAATAACCATTTTGGCTATTCTTTGCATTTTCTTTTTAATTCTGCTTGTAAATCTCTTGAAGGGCCGTATCTAAAGTTCGGTACTTGTACACAAAGCCAATATCAGATAAATATTTGCACTTCACATAGCAGCTTCCTGTTACCACTATTGCCATTTCACCAAAAATAATTTTGAAAAATAGGTTGGGAATGTACAAAGGCAATACCCAACGGTGCAAAGCTTGGCCCAACAATCGGGTAAATTCTTTATTCGTCACCGGATTGGGAGCCACAGCATTTATAGGACCTGCAATTGTGGAATCTTTGATAGAGGCTAAAAATATTTCGCACAAATCATCAACGTGTATCCACGACATCCACTGGCTGCCATATCCCAAATACGCCCCAAATCCGTATTTTACCGGAAAAGCCATTTTGGGGAGAGCGCCCGAATCTTTGTCGAGCACAATTCCTGTGCGCACACAAACTACTCTGCTATCGATATTTTTAAAATCATAAGCAGCATTTTCCCACAATTGACAGACTTGAGCCAGAAAATCTGTGCCATTAGGCGAATTTTCATCGTGTTGTATATTTCCCGTATTGCTACCATAGTAGCCAATGGCTGAAGACGAAATAAAAACATCAATCTTTAAATGCAGCTTTTGTACATATTCGTATAGCAAATTGGCAGACTTGACTCTACTGCTAATAATTTCGCTTTTTCGTTTTTCGGTCCAAGGCTTATCAGCAATTCCAGCCCCTGCAAGGTGAATAATGATGCTTACATTTTCAAAGGCTCTTTCATCAATATACTGCTTATTCACATCCCACAAAAAGCATTCACATCCTGCCACTGTAGTAGCTCCTCGGCTCAATATATTGACAGAAAAACCGTTTTTCAACAGCATATCGATAAGTCGTGTGCCTACCAAACCCGTTCCGCCTGTTATCAGTATCTTTTGTGGCATATCTAAATATATCTTATTTTTGAATAATTATCAATGGCTCAATGCGAAAATCAATACAAATAGTGGGTGTTTTTTTATTGTTATTATCATGCAATCGAGACCCGGGTTTTCCACAACAACCAGTGATAAGCTTTAAATCTATAGCGTTTTTGAGAGGCGACAGCACCGCACAAGGATTTTCAGATGCCATTCGCATCTCTATGGATTTTACCGATGGCAATGGCGACTTAGGTTTTAGCCAAGGCGATACACTTCCTCCCTTCGATTCAAAAGAAGTCTACGACAGTACGGCTCGGATACTTTTGCAAACAAACGAAAATCACAATAATATCTTTGTCAAATTTTTGTTTAGAAATTCAGATGGTGTTTACAAAATTTGCTCAGAAACACCCGAATGCCCAACCTCCGATGCTGTTTTGTCTCTTTTCAATCAGCGTTTTCCGGATTTGAACCCCGACAGACAAGAAAGGCCTATCTCCGGAACGCTTACTTATGATATCATCTCAAGTCAGTTGAGACCTACTTTCAGAAACCGCATTATAAAACTAGAAGTATACATCAAAGACAGAAGCCTGAACCGCAGCAATACTATTTTAACGGATAGCTTATTGATACGATAAATTCATTTCTATTTTTATATCGGCTAGCCAGCAAGCTATTGCATAAGTATATTTAAACAAACTTTGTTTAAAAAATGAAAATTATTTGCTATTTTCATAAATTTTGAGGGTAAATTTGAACCATAGTGATTGGGTTTTGTTAATGTTTCTATACGCAAAACCTAAACAGAATAGGAATGAAGTCTTTAGAAAAAATACTTATTGATGTAGAAGATATAGATGCTGTGGGTGATAATCACATCATGACATCGGTGGATACACCTATGCGTGATGATGCTTTTTTACTGGACGATGAAACCAAGATTGAGCAGATAGAAGAGCGTTTTCGTGAGATAATGAATATTTTGGGACTTGACCTGACAGACGACAGCCTGAAAGGTACGCCACATAGAGTTGCCAAAATGTATGTGAAAGAAATATTCAGTGGTCTCAACCCTGCCAACAAACCCAAAATTGCGTTGTTTGAAAACAAATATCGCTACAACGAGATGTTGGTAGAGAAAAACATTACGCTTTATTCAAACTGCGAACATCATTTTGTGCCCATAGTGGGTGTGGCACATGTGGCCTATATTTCAAATGGCTATGTGATAGGTTTGTCGAAGATAAACCGCATTGTGCAATACTTTGCCAAGAGACCCCAAGTGCAAGAAAGACTCACGGTGCAAATCGCTAATGAGCTGAAGAGAATACTTCGTACACAAGATGTGGCAGTGGTGATAGATGCGCACCATTTATGTGTGTCTTCACGAGGAGTGGAAGACAGAAGTTCGGCCACTGTTACTTCACACTACAGCGGAAAATTTGAGGAAGAATCTGCCAAAAACGAGTTTCTCAAATACATTTATTCTAAATAACACCATTTCCAAAAAATTTTATTGCAGATATATATGGGCAACTATTTAATAATAGGTGGTAGTAAAGGTATTGGCTTTTCGCTGGCAAAAACCTTGGCTGTAGAAAATAATGTGTGGTCGCTGAGCAGAACAGCATCGTCTGAATTGAATCAGTCGAAAATTACACAAATAGCTTACGATGTGTTAAATCCGGAAAAGCCAACCTTTGAGATACCCCAACAACTTCATGGTTTGGCTTATTGTGTAGGAAGTATAAATTTAAAACCATTTTCTCGACTTACAGAGGAAGATTTTTTGCTCGATTTTAAGATAAATGTACTGGCAGCGGTGAAGATAATACAACATGCGCTTCCGGCATTAAAATCTTCAGGCAATGCTTCTATCGTGTTGTTTAGTACTGTGGCAGTGCAAACAGGTATGGGTTACCATGCTTCTGTAGCTTCTGCGAAAGGAGCTGTTGAGGGTTTGACGCGTTCACTTGCTGCCGAACTGGCACCGATTGTACGCGTAAACTGTATAGCTCCTTCACTCACAAACACACCATTGGCCGAAAAGTTGTTGAATACCAGCGAAAAAGTGGATGCTTCAAACAAAAGGCATCCTTTGGGTAGAATAGGTACGCCCGAAGACATAGCCTCACTGGCCGAGTTTCTTCTTACGGAAAAATCGAGTTGGGTAACAGGCCAGGTATTTCATGCCGATGGAGGACTAAGCAGCTTGAGGGTGATGTAAGCACAAAAAAAGTAGCATTTTGCTACATCAATGCCTCAATTGCCAAAGGTTTGTTCCCGAAAGTAGACTCTTGGCGAATTTTTTCTTGAAGTTTTAATATGCCTCCAATGAGTGCTTCGGGGCGTGGTGGACAACCCGGGACATATACATCCACAGGAATAATTCGGTCTACGCCTTTTACTACATGGTATCCGTGTTCCCAATAGGGCCCACCGCAATTGGAACATGAACCCATTGAAATCACATAGCGTGGTTCAGGCATTTGTTCATACAGTCGTTTGATTCTGTCTGCCATTTTAAATGTGACAGTTCCGGCCACCAACATCACATCACTTTGTCTGGGCGAGGCACGTGGAATGACCCCAAAGCGGTCTAGGTCGTAGCCCGAAGCGTACGTGGCCATCATTTCTATGGCACAACAGGCCAAGCCAAAACCCATGGGCCACAGCGATGACAATCGCGCCCAATTGATAAGATTATCAATGTTGGTCACAAAAATGCCACCATGTTCCATGTTTTTGTCAAGTGTGCCCATTTCAAGTTAATATTTTGTGTTTACTTTCTCGTAGTATGATTTTGGTACTACTGGCTTAAAATCGCTTTCTTTTACATCGGCTTTTACCCAGTCTATATACCCATAAGCCCACGCATAAGCCAAGCCCAATACCAAAATACCTATAAAAATAGCCATTTCTGCTAAAGAAAACCAGCCCCATTCGTTTTGAGTGATATTATTGAGCTCTTTGTTGCCAAAAATGGTGGCCCATGGAAACAAAAACATAAGCTCTACTTCAAAAAGTATAAAAATGATGGCAATAGAATAGTATTTGATGTTGAATTTGTTCCAAGCAGAACCTACGGCTTCTTCGCCCGATTCATAGATACTAAGTTTTTCAGGATTTGGCTTGCTGGGCCTCACCAAGCGCGCCACCCATAATCCCATGTTAAGGAACAATATTCCTCCAATAACAAAAATTAAAACGATACCGAACTCCGATAAATTGGTTTGCAAAATTTTATAGATTTTATACAAAAGTAAAATACTATGGTGAAACTATCATGGCATCGTTATATGAATTTACTAAAAGTGTAGTAATTGTTTTTTATAGACAGACACCCAAAAAACCCACAATCCATCAAAGAAGAAATTTTTTCTTATAAAATTTTATATTTAAAAAATATAATCTACTTTTGCACTCCCAAATCAAGCCTCTGTAGCTCAGCTGGTAGAGCAACTGACTTGTAATCAGTAGGTCGTTGGTTCGATTCCGACCGGGGGCTCAAAATAAAAAGCCATTGAAATCCAAGAGATTTTGGTGGCTTTTTTGTTTCAGGCTTTCATAGT